>ERZ1066125.158-NODE-158-length-43548-cov-29.595544_pt1 | contig 43548 bp, 36 predicted proteins | sample MGYA00382772_ERZ1066125 | MGnify/ENA primary metagenome ERZ1066125 (study PRJEB33369, sample SAMEA5778355) | biofilm metagenome | biome: Industrial cooling water; feature: Water cooling tower basin; material: Biofilm | place: United Arab Emirates | collected... | reverse complement strand
CTTTCTCTCTTCAGCCTGCTTTTTCTACACTTATCGCCTTACCGAGAATTGCTGCCGGTTTTCAGAGTTTTGTTGCCATGAATCGGGACGGAAAGGCGGACTTCACTCCCTGCCCGACCATAAATGTGGTGGCTGCCATTTACTCGCAGCAAGACCCATCCATGTCTTTCGAGCGCTTTGGCAAACTCTTTGCCGGAGACGGATTTCATACGGCAATTTCCAGCACCCGCTGATTCGCGCCAAGCTGAATCGGCGTGACTTCGACGGACAAACACCCTTCGACGGCTTCGTACAAATTCTGAAGCAACTCTTCAAAGGTGTCGCCCTGTGTGGCGCATCCCGGAATCGAAGGAACTTCAGCCCAATATCCGCCTTCTTCCGCTTCGTGAACGATAACTTTGATTTTCATAAAATGATTATACCGAATTGCCGCAATCAGGCACGGCTTGCTTGCACCATCAACACTTTTACTTCGCTTTCAAGCCGTCCTTCAAGTCGGTCTTTTTCCACTTCCAGATCATGAGTGATTTGCAGGTTAAGCCAGAAACGCTCTGAAAGGCCAAAGTACCGTGACAGTCGAATCGCTGTGTTCGCCGTGATTGAATAATTGCCGCGAACAATGTCGTTGATCCTGCCGACTGAAACGCTGATGTCTTTTGCCAATTGGTGTTGGCTGATGTCCATGGGCTTCAGGAATTCTTCCAACAGAATTTCACCCGGATGGATTGGCATGTCTTTCTTTTTCATGATCTGCCCTTCTAAGTTCGATCAACTTAATTCCATTGAATGGACCTATTGAGGATAAAATTGGTTTGTGAATAACAGATGGAGCATTTGAGTTTTGGAGATTAGGCGTCGCCATAGTCATTGCCTTGGCAAGTTTATCTGGATGAACCTTTTTTATGTGATTGGTATAGTTGCTCTTCTTGATATTGGCACGGCAATAATCGCAGGCCACCAATTTCGATTGATTTGAAGGTTTTTGTTGCTGGGAAGGGCGTGATCTTTTATCTGGGCGTGATGTAGGGGATGGTATGCTTGAACTCTCATTGCGAAGTGGCAAAAATGCTCCAGCCCTTTTGGCTTTATTGTTTTCTAGTGCCTTTTTCCCCAGGTAAATCACTTGTTGCTTTAGCTCCTCATTTTCCTTTTTTAGCTGAGTCAACTCGAACACCCAATCCATTTCTGGGCTTGTCGCAAGATCGAGGTTTTCTCGAATTAGCCTGAGTAATCCGTCTACTGCACTGACGAGTTCTTGTAAGCGTCTATCATCATTCGAGCCTGAGTTGTCACTGGCTGAATGTGCGGTCAGAGAGCTTTTAATGTTATGAAGCTCTGAAGTGTAACGATCAATTTTATCCTCAAGTAACGATACCCATCCCATCGTTATCTCCTCGAAACAAAAAAGGGAATGTGGAGTATTTGGGGCGCGGCTCAATTCATCGCCTTCGTCTTCTCTTCATAGCGCAGAATCATTCCGCGGTCGCCGACGGCCCAGCCTTTGTAAGGAGACAAAAAGAAGATGCTGCGGATACGGCTGCCTTTGGCGGTGAAGTCGTTTTGCCAGGACTGGCCTCCGTTGTCGGTGCGCATCAGGGAAGTGTCGTAAACGACGGCTTCGGCGCTGCCTTCACGCGGCGCGAAGGCGGCCATCCAGCCGTTGGTTGGATCGAGGAATTGGGTGCTGTGCGTGGCTCGGCTTGGAGTGCGGTGCTGTTCCCAGGTTTTGCCTCCGTCGCGGGTGTGCAGCGCGAAGAAGAATCGGTTTTCACCATCGCGCATTTCGCCGGTGACCGAACCGGTGTTTTCATCCGTGAACCGAACCGAATGCAGCAAACCCGGCGTGAAGCGGCCTGAAACGTGCTGAGTTTGGAGCGTCAGCGGCAATCGTTTCCAGGTGTTGCCTCCGTCGGAGGTGACGAACAATCCGCCGATGTTGCTTTGCGCGCGTCCGTAAAAGTTGCCGATCAGCCAGCCGTGTTTTGCATCGAGGAAGTACACATCCCGAAAGCCAAAGTTGTAATTGGACGATTCGACCGGTAAGCCGATGACGCTTTGGATTTCTTCGACGGGTTTCCAGTCGTTGCCGCCGTTTGTGGTTCGCAACACAGTGGCGTTGCGACCAACCGCCCAGCCGTTTTGCAAGTCCGAGAAATGCACGCTCAACAGATTCGGAATCTTCTGGATCATCCAGGTGCGACCGCCGTTGATCGTGCTGAGCAACACAGTCTCGCCGTCATCGTCCTTGCCAAGCGAATCGCCGATCATCCAACCGTGATTCCAGTCCAGGAAATAGACGAAGTTGATGTTGGCAGAAACTCCACTGAGCAGAGGTTTCCAGGTGCGTCCGCCATCGGTTGTACGATACACGGCTCCGGCGTCGCCCGCTGCCCAGCCGGTCATCGAATCCACAAAATGAACCGCGCGAAGATTTTTGTCGGTTTCGACCGTGCGGCGAACCATACGCCAATTGGTTTTGGAAAGACTGGCTTCGGTCAACGCATCCGCCAGCATCGGAGTGGCAATTTTTGGCTCGTCTTCAGCGGAAGAAGTCAGCGACTCTTCCGGTTCGGCGACTTTTTCTTCCAATTTCAATTCCTGTTTTGGTTCCGGTTTCGATTCGACGCCAGTTTCTGATTCGGTTTTCTCTTTTCCAGTCTCAACAGGTTCTTTCGCCGGATCGTGTTTCGGCTCAGGCGTAACAGTGGCAACCGATTCCGTCTTAGGTTTAATCGGCTTGGTTTCAGCCGGTTTTTCTGCGGAAATGGTGGCAACTGTGTTGGATTCGACGGACTTGGCTTCCTCAATTGATTTGGCTTCAACCGCTTTAGATTTTTCAGCAGGTTTGGCCGCAATTTGGGTTTCTTCAGAAGAACCTTTTTCTATTTTGGCATCGGCAACTGAGACTGGCTTCGCCTCCGATTTGGAGGTCGGCTTGGTTGAGGTTGGTTTTGTTTCGCGGCGCACAGTCAGCGTGGTCATTGCCGGTTCATACGGCATGACGACAAATTCCTGAATTGCGCCTTTGGCGACCAGTTGATTCGCAGCGGTTTTGGCGGTTGGCATTGAAGCGAATTTGCCGATGCGAACGCGATAGCGCATGCCTTTGCCAGGAACTTCGGATTTGACCAGATAGGCTTCGACGCCTTTGGATTTCAGGTCGGCGATCATGGCTTGAGCTTCGGATTCGCTTTCGGCGGACGCGATCTGTATGGAGAAGCTGCGGCTTTGCGCCTGGGCGTTGATTGAGCCGAAAAAGAGATTGGGCGAAATAAAAACCGTTGTGGTCAGGAAGAAAACCAACAACAACGCGCTCAGGAAAGAGAGTTTCAAGAGTTTCATAACGATCCGAACTGGTTGGGAAGCGGGGCGGTTGGAATGCGGGGTTAATGACAGATGCGGGCGCATCATAGCACCGAGCTAATAATTTGTCCCGCTTTTTGTCGAAATCTTTGCTGGTCAACCACGCGAGCCGCCGGTACAATGGCTGCGACTCGGAACTCTTCCGAGAGATTCTGGCTAGGATCAGTTTCCAAATGACATCTTTGTAGTTATCTTTTTTGACTTTGAGGACTTGATGAATCGAATCCATCTGCACTCATCAATAACCTGTGGTGTGAGCGGCTTGCTTGTTGTTGTTATGCTTTTAGCTGCCTGTGGCTCTCCGTCGTCGCCAACTTCGCATTCCGACCACCAGGGAAATCATCAAGCGCCAAATCAGGCTGCTGGAAGGCCTACGCCCCGAATTCCCGCTTTTTTTGAAAGTGTGGAAAGCGCCAGACCTCTGCCTGCGGTGCTTGACCCCAAACAATTTTCCGACCCCGTCGTCGTAAAAGCCTACAGCTACGCGCAACAGTATCCGGAAATTTTCGCACAGCAGCCCTGTTACTGTTATTGCGATGCCGGTGATGGGCATAAGAGTCTGTTGGATTGTTATGCCACGACTCACAGCGTTGGCTGACAGCTTTGTCTCAAGGAGGGTCTCCTTGTTCACAAGCTGATAGGCGAAGGCAAAACCGCGACTGAGATTCGTGACCTGATCGTTCAAGGCGGCTGGAAGGATGTAAAACTTCAGTAAGGTCGCAATGGTCGCAATTCTGCCCCGATTAACAACTCTCATCTGTAAACGAAGTTGAAGCTATGCGTACAGTTTTTTTCGTGGGATTGCTTCTGCTTGTCTGCCGTGGGGTATCGGCTCAGACCATAACGGTCAGCAATTTTCTGCACCCTGACGCGCCGATTTCGCGGGAATCGTTTGCGGCCATTGACGGCCAGAATTTCACCGACACCCAGTTGGTGGAGCCATTTTCGCCTCCGACATCGTTGGGCGGAGTGACTGTGACAGTGGATGGCGTGCCCCAGCGAATTCGTTCGGTTTCGCCGACGCGAGTCGTGATTTTGGTGGACGGTCCGGGACCTGCGCAGCGGTCGCTGGAGCTGAAAACCAAAACCAACGTCATTCACCGCACGGCTTTGAGATTGGTGACATACTGGCCGAGCGTATTTGTGCAAAGCACCGGCGAGAACAGCGAAGCGTTTTACCCTTCGGGGTTGTGGACAATAGATGGTTTGACATTTCTCCCATTGACCAGCGCTGCCATTCCCGTTGGTCCCGCCAATCGCCCGACATTGGTGGTGATTCAAGGTTCCGGCTGGAGGTTGAACGCTTCCATTGTGCAGGTTCGGTTGAATGGCGCTCCGTGTGTAGTCGTGGCGGCGCGGCCATCGTCCTTGTTCGCCGGACAGGACGAGCTGGTGTTTCAGGTTCCGCATTATCTGGCCGGACGCGGAGTGTTGGACTTGACCGTTTCGCTGGCCGGGCGCGATTCCAACTTTGCACGAATCAATCTTGGAAACGCCGCAAGTTTCACGGCCAGGTAATTCCAACGAGAGAAAGAAGCCTAATTTGCCGATTGCTCAACCAGCACGTATAATTCGCGCCAGCCGTAAGTAAACCAGTGGTAAAGATTAAATGCTTTGCCTGAAAACCGACAAATTGGAAAAGAATGACCAAGGACTCACTCGGAATCGTTAAGCGCCCTCAAGTGGGCGGAGATGTTGAAACCCAATGCAAGAAATGTGGAGAGAGCCGCGCTCACGTCATTGTCGCGTTAAAAGATGATGGCGAGATTGCGAAGGTTCAATGCGGATTTTGCGGAAGCAATCACGTCTACCGTCCGGCTAAGACCAAAACCAAAACCTCTTCAACCCGCACGACCAGTCGTAGCAAAAAAGATTCGTCCGAATCGTCAGGACCGCCGCGTCCTTATTCGATGCAGGATCGGTTTGCCGCCGGGGATCAGATCGAACATCCGAAATTCGGCAAAGGAACCGTCGTCGAAGTCCGTTCCGGCAAAATTGACGTGAAGTTCGGCAGGGAAATGAAGACTCTGATTCACGCCGCGTAACATCGGCGTGAATCTTTTAAGACTGAAAACCCTTCAGCCATTCGGTCAGGAATTGGCGAGTCTGTAACAAGGCTTTGCCGCGATGGCTGCGCGGAGATTTTTCTTCGCGTGTCAATTCCGCGAAGGTCAGCCCTAGCTCTGCATCAATAAAGACAGGATCATAGCCAAATCCCTGTTCACCTCGCGCTTCGTAAGCGATCTGACCTTCACAGCGACCTTCAAACATCTCGTTCAATCCGTTGCCAATCAGCGCAATGTTGCACACGAAGCGAGCCGTGCGTTTGTGGTCGGGAACGTCTTTCAACTCGCTGAGCAGCAATTGAACCTGTTCGGCGCTCGACAGGTGTTCGCCGCCGTAACGCGCTGAATAAACGCCCGGCCTTCCATCCAGCGCATCCACTTCCAACCCTGAATCATCCGCCAGCGCAAGCAATCCCGTCAGCCGGTGATAATGCTCCGCTTTGATCAGCGCATTTTCAGCAAAGGTCTGACCGGTTTCTTCGACGGTGGCGGGAATTTCCGGCAAGTCGGAAAATCCGATGACGCGGCAATCCAGTCCTTCCAGCATCGCGGCAAGTTCAGCCACTTTGCCGGGGTTTGACGTTGCAATCAGTAAAGTTGTCATAAGGGGAAAATCAGAAGGTCAGAGTGATGTCCGCGCCAACGCGAACGATGGCGACAGTGATGTTGTCGTTGCCGCCGCGTTCGATGGCTAATGCGACCAGGGCTTCGCAGGCATGGGCGACCGGCGCGCATTGTGCCAGGCGGAAGATTTCTTCATCGCGCACCAGATTGGTCAATCCATCGGTGCTGACGATGAAAGTGTCACCTTCCTTCAGCGAAATCGGTTGCGGTAACACGTCGGGCAAAATCTGGTTTTTCAATCCCAGAGCGCGATCCAGCCAATTGCGGTCAGGGTGGTTTGAAGCTTCTTCTTCGGTAATCAGACCATCGTCCAGCATGCGCTGGGCCCGCGAATGGTCGCGGGTGAGTTGGCGAATGCGGTTGTCACGAATCAGATAAATGCGGCTGTCGCCGACGTGAGCCACATGAGCCGTGTCATCGTTGAGCGCCAGCACTGCACAGGTCGAACCCATTCCCCTGCAATGACGGTCGCGTTCTGATCGGTTGAAGATCAACCGGTTGGCTTCGGCGACAGCCAACGCCAGCCGGTCGTTGATCGAAAAACCCGAACTCGTCGTGCTGAAAAAGCTTTGGCGAATGGTTTGCACCGCCAATTGACTGGCGATTTGACCGCAGGCGACTCCGCCCAGCCCATCGGCAACAACAATCAGGTTGTAACCGTGGGTTTCGTCGCTGACGCAGGTGATCGAATCCTCGTTGTTTTTTCGCTCAAGTCCGGTGTCAGTTCGATGAGCGATGTTTATCTGGCGACGCATAGGAAAATCAAAATACAAAAATCGAAACTCCTGACGTGGTTCCGGGCGGGTATCAGTTTGAGTTTTCGACGTCTGCCTTTTGCCTTTTGATTTTTACGAAATGCGCTGTGCGGAAATAAAGGTCAGGGTCGTGTTTCCCAACCGCACAGCGTCATAACTCTGAAGAGGATGAGCTTCACTAATTTCCCGGCCATTGACGAAAGTGCCGTTGCGCGACAAATCGTCTTTGATCAGAAATCGGCCATCGCGGTAAACGATGATCGCATGCGAACCGCTGACGGTTTCGTCTTCAATCACTATGTCGCAAACCGGATTGGCTCCCATGCGGTTGTAACCGGCATAGATTCGAAAATCTTCGCCATCGGGATTGCGATTGTAAGAAACCAGCCAGCCAACCAGTTTGCCTTTGCTGGAGCGTTGAAGCCCGGCTTCGTCGGCAACCAGAATGGTGCGTCGCTCGTCGTCGCGGTTGACTGCCACAGGAGCGGCGGGAATCGGAGCCGGAGGCGCTGGGGCTGCGTGAGACATGAAATCAACTACATCATTTGAAACGACAGTTGCCGCCTGAGCCAAAGGCGGTGGCGGAGGAGGCGGAAATGCCTGTGCCAACGCTTCCGGTTTGGATTCCATCGTAATTGCAGGCATTTCGGCGATGGTTGTTTCGGCCAGATGAGAAATCATTTCCGTCGGCGCTGAAGCCTGTGTAGGCGCTGATTGAGGCGCGGTCTGGCCAAGCACTTCTTCCAGATCAATGCCGCCAATTTTTGTTTCAAACGCTTCCGGCGGACTGTTCAACGGCTCAAACACCTGGGCAGAGCCGACTCGCGTTTCAAAGTTGGTAGCGAATGGTTCGGCATTGGTGGAAAAATCTGGCGCCACGTTGGGCGAAGAAGCCATGGGCGCAACAACCGGATAAGCGTTCGGAGGTTCGAAGGCAGTCGCCGGTTCTTCAATACGAGTGGCGAAATCGTTCGGAATTTCCTGCGCCGCAGCCGATTCCGGTTGCGGGCAATAAGGACAGTATTGGTAAACGGCGCTGTAAACATGCCCCTGTGGGCAGTTGATCAGCGAAGAAGTCGGCATCGAAGGGCGCGGAAACGGATTTCCGCAATTGCCACAAAACTTGGCTGTGTCCATGTTCTGGCTACGGCATACCGGGCAGCTCAGCATTTGAATCTTCCTCCTAAAAACTCGATTATCATCATTGCTTCAACTGACAACAAAAACGTGCTCGCCTGTCCAAATAGTTTAGCGGCAATCCAAAGTGACAAAACTGGTCGGGGGATCAAGCACGATTGCGCGCATCTTAGCATGAGCAAAGCAGTTTGCGAGTACAGTTTCTGTTTGACGGTATACAGGGCTTTAAGTACACTCGCGCCCGCCAGTGAACGCTACTCACACCGGCATTGATTTCAACGAATCTCCTCGCTTCAGCAGCAGTTTTTTGTGAATTTTGCTGCGGATACGTTGAAAAGCGTCGCTGACACCTTGATCTGCTGGACTTAAAAATGCGGTGGGATTTTTACGGCTAATCGTGATTGATTACTCCGCTGTCTTGAGCCACGACACTGGGCCTCATTTATAAATTCGCCCCTGACATCTATAAAGATCAAAGCGCTTTGCGTTTGCAGACGCCTGGCGGCATCCTCAACATACACATTTTCAATTTCGTTTTTGCAGGGCAACCAGAGAAAAAGACCCTGAACCAGGAGAGACATTTTCGACATGCCGACTTCACTGTTACCCTCACTCAAAGCCCGAACAAACTCCTTTGCTCGCATGATCATTGCCGTGTCATTGATTCTGATTTTGGGATTGCCGTTGTTCGCAGTTTGGAAAACAACGCGCGCCGCCAAACAAAATGAACAGAGTGAGCAGTCGGCCTCTCGTAACGTCTCCGGCGAACGCCCGACTGGTTATCGCAGCGCAACCGGCAAACACAAGCTGCGCGTAACCGACCCGCAGCAAGCGCGCGAATTGAAACGTCTGGGCGCGAAATTGGTGGCGGATTACGGTTCTTTTCAGGTTTTCAGCGCCGACGAATCGGTCGTCCGAACGATGAGCAAAGCTTCTGCTTTGACTTTTGCCGACGAAGACAATCTGATTCTGCTCAATGTTGGCGCGCTGGACACAACCAAAGCGGAACTTCAGCAACAACGTGGCCGAACGACCAATTTGTCCGACGGCGAAGCGTCGCTTCATCTGGTGCAATTTGCAGGCCCGATCAAACCGAACTGGATTGAAGAACTGGAAGCGACCGGCGTTGAAATAGTCAATTACATTCCAAACAACGCCTATCTGGTGTTCGGTCAGGAACAGCAACTGGCGCGGCTTTCTGACTGGGCTGCCCGTACGGAATATGTTCAATGGGACGGCGCTTACAAAAGCGAATACAAGATTGATCCGGCGACTGCCTCTCAATTGCGCGACGTGCAATCGTTGCAAGGTGTCAACCAGCTTTTTGCCGTGCAACTGGCCAATGACGGAAACGGAAATCAACTGACGCTCAGCGCCATTAACGGCTTGAAGACGGAACAGATTCGCAGCCAGTACAGCGTGTTGAAATTCGTCAACATCATTGTCCAATTGCCGGTGCTGTCCGTGGATCGGCAATTGGCGACGCGACCGGACGTGATTTCGATTGCGAATTACGTTGTGCCTGAAAAATATGACGAAAGACAAAACGTCATCATGACCGGCAATCTGACGGGCAATTCGCCCACGCCTGGAAATTACCTGACCTTTCTGACCAATCAGGGATTCGATCAGACCCAGTTCGACGCGTCGGGATTTGCGGTGAATGTGGTTGACAGCGGCATTGACAACGCCACTACCTCGCCGAATCACTTCGCACTGTATGCCGGAGGGCTGACGACCAATCCCAGCCGCGTGGTGTTCAATCGTCTGGAAGGAACTCCGAACGGAATCAACAGCACGCTGCTCGGTTGTGACGGGCACGGAAACATCAACGCGCACATCATCGGCGGATTCATTCCGAATGGTTCGCCGTTCAACGCCTTTCCGCACGCGGATGCCAGCGGATTCCGATATGGTCTGGGCGTCGCTCCGTTTGTCAGGCTCGGCTCGACGGTTATTTTCGATCCGAACGTTTACACCTTTCCCGATCTGACGGCGATTGAATCGCGCGCCTACAACGACAATGCCCGCATCAGCAGCAACAGTTGGGGATCGAATGTCGGCGGGGCTTATACGATTGATTCGCAGACCTACGACGCGCTGGTGCGCGATTCGCAACCAACCGGAGCGCCTTTCACACAGGCTGGAAACCAGGAAATGGTGATTGTGTTTTCGGCTGGCAATCAGGGACCGTCTTCCAGTTCGATTGGCGCGCCAGGAACGGCCAAAAACGTCATCACGGTTGGGGCGGCGGAAAACGTGCAAGCCATTGGCGGAACCGACGGCTGCAATATCGCTGATTCAGGAGCGGACAACGCGAACGAAATCATCAGCTTTTCCAGCCGAGGCCCGACCACGGACGGACGCCGCAAACCGGAAATTGTCGCTCCGGGAACTCACATCACAGGCGGAGTCGCCCAGGCCAGCAATCCCGCTCCCACTGGAACCGGGAATCCCTGTTATACCGGAAACGGCATTTGCGGCGGGGCTTCCGGCGCAAATTATTTCCCCAGCGGCCAACAGTTTTATTCCGCATCGTCTGGAACCAGCCATTCGGCTCCGGCGGTGGCCGGCGCTGCTGCGTTGCTGCGCCAACGATTCATCAATGCCGGGTTGACGCCGCCTAGTCCGGCGATGACCAAAGCCGCGTTGATGAATTCGGCTCGATATATGACCGGCGCAGGCGCGAATGACACCTTGTGGTCTTATGTGCAGGGCATGGGCGAAGTCAATTTGACGACGGCAATGGGATTGTTTTCGGCTCCGTCGGTCTTGCGCGATCAAAGCCCCGGCGACATTTTCACAGCAACGGGACAATCCAGAACCTACACCGGCACGGTTTCAAATGCCGGGCAGCCGTTTCGCGTCACGCTGGCCTGGACTGATGCGCCCGGTTCTACGACCGGCAACGCCTTCGTCAACAACCTGGATTTGGAAGTCACTGTCGGCGGGCAAACTTACAAAGGCAACGTGTTCAGCGGCGCAAATTCCGCAACCGGCGGAACAGCCGATCCGCGCAACAACGCCGAAAGCGTATTTCTTCCGGCAGGAGTCAGCGGCACGTTCACCGTTCGAGTGATTGCCGCAAACATTGCCGGGGACGGCGTGCCGAATGCAGGCGGAGCGCTGGATCAGGATTTCGCCCTGGTCATCAGCAACGCGGTTTCAAGCCCTTTGCCGGTCATTGCTCCCGCCAGTTCGACTATCACGGCGGAAAGTTGCGGAACCGGCAATGGCGAAATAGACCCGGGCGAAACCGTGACGATTGACCTGACGCTGCAAAACGTAGGGAACTCCGATACGACCGATCTGGTCGCCACGTTGCAAACCGGCGGAGGCATCATCAATCCCAGCGCAGCGCAAAATTACGGCGCGATGGTCGCCGGAGGCGATACCGTGACGCGATCATTTACGTTCACAGCCGCGGGAACCTGCGGCGGAACAATTACGGCGACATTGGATTTGCAGGATGGCGAAACGAATCTGGGAACGGTGACGTTTACCTTCAGGTTGGGCGCGATACTGGAAAGCTCTATGACGTTTTCCAACACTGGTTCGATCAACATTCCGAATGGCGCGCCAGCTTCGACTTCAGGCAATGCCTTGCCATACCCCTCGCAAATTACCGCTTCCGGATTGAGCGGCACGATCAGAAAAGTCACCGTCACGCTCAACGGACTCAATCACACTTTCCCCGACGATATGGATGTTTTGCTGGTCAGCCCAGGCGGTCAAGCAGTGATGTTGATGTCCGATGCCGGAGGGGCGACAGACATCGTCAATGCCACCATCACTTTTGACGACACAGCGGCGGAAATCCCGGATTCGGCAGCCATTACATCCGGAACTTATGCTCCGGCAAATTACGGTGGAATCACGGACATGTTCGCTTCGCCAGCGCCGGTTGGCCCTTATTCGACTTCGCTTTCTACGTTCAACGGGGTTTCTGGCAATGGCGTCTGGTCGCTGTTTATTGTTGACGATGCCGACATCGAAAGCGGCAGCATAACCGGCGGTTGGTCGTTGACCATCACGACCGGAGTTCCGGCCTGTTGTGCGCCGGATTGCCCGGCGATCACGGTCAACCCGCCTACGTTAAGCAGTGTCCCGCAGGGAACCCCGTATTCGCAGACCTTTACTCAAAGCGGCGGAGTTGCGCCGGTATTTTTTGGAATTACCGGCGCAGTTCCGCCCGGTTTGAGTTTTTCCGGCGCGACTTTGAGCGGGACGCCGACTCTGATGGGAACGTACAACTTCACGGTTTCGGTCGTTGACTCCAATGGTTGTGTTGGCAGCGCCAATTATTCCCTGACGATTTCCTGCCCCACCATCACATTGAATCCGCCGACTTTGCCCAATGGAATTGTCGGCAGAGCTTACAGCCAGCAATTGAGCCAGACCGGAGGCACGGTTCCGGTGACGTTCTCGCAAATTTCTGGCACCTTGCCGAACGGAGTGACGCTCAACAGTTCCGGCTTGCTGTCCGGTACTCCGACGGCAAGCGGAACGTTCAACTTCACGCTTCAGGTCAGAGACGCCACCAATTGCACCAGCGCCAGAGCCTATTCGGTGGTGATTTCGCGGTTGCAGTTTTACCCATTGGCGTCGCCGATTCGGTTGTTGGATACGCGCGTCGGCGAACCCGGTTGCGACACGCCGGGCGCGAAAATCACCGGCGGGACTTCGCGCACGCAAACAGCGCGGCGCACCTGCAATGGCCAGACTATTCCGGCTAATGCCATGGCCATCACAGGCAACATCACAACCGTCGAATCAGGCGGAGGTTTCTTGACGCTGTATCCCAGCGATGTCAGCCAGCCGACTGTGGCAAATTCCAATTTCCAGCCGAATGAAATCATCAACAATGTTTTCACTGTCGGGTTGGGCGAACCGGATGGCGCGTTCAAGGTTTTTGTCACTTCGGACACGGATGTGGTGATTGACGTGACTGGGTATTACGCTCCGCCGGGAACTGGCGGGTTGTATTTCCATCCGTTGCCGAAACCGGTGCGGTTGCTGGAAACGCGGCAGGGATTCAAAGGATGCAACACACCGGCTGCGCCTATTCCCGGCGGCACGGATGTTACGCAATCGGCTCCGATCACCTGCGAGGGAGTGACAATCCCGGCTTCGGCTACGGCGATTGTCGGCAATGCCACGGTGGTCAACAACGTCAGTGGTGGATTCCTGACCTTGTTTCCGGCCAATGTCACCCGGCCATTGGTGGCCAATTCCAATTTCACGCCGGGACAGATCAGAAATGCGCCGTTCACCGTGGGGTTGTCGCCGACCGGGCAATTCAAGATTTACTCGACGACCGTGACGGATTTGGTGATAGATGTTCTTGGGTATTACAGCGCAGACGCCACAGACATCAATGGCGCGGGGCTGGCTTTCACGCCGTTGCAACGTCCTGTGCGACTGCTTGAAACCAGACCAGGCTTTACAGGCTGCACGTCGCTGGGCGCGCCAATCCCAGCGCTGGGAATGCTGACTCAGGTGGCGCGAGGCACGTGCGACGGCATGGTGGTTGCCAACACCGCACTGGCGGTCGTTGGCAATGCGACTGTGGTCGAACCGGGAGGAACAGGCTTTTTGACATTCTGGCCCGGCAATGTCCTGCAACCCACCGTTGCCACGTCTAACTTCACGAACGGCCAGGTTTTCAATCGCCACTTTACCGTTGGCTTGGGACCATCCGATGGCGCGTTCAAGATTTTCACGTCTGTGAGCACGCATTTGGTGGTGGATTTGTCGGGATACTTCGCGCCTTGAAATGGCAATCGAATCGAACATGAAAAAAACGGCATTCATCGTGATTGTGACAAATTTCGATGAATGCCGTTTTTTGTTTCTCTAGCCCGTCGGTTAAAACGGGATCAACAGCCGATGCAATCGTGCGCGGATTTTGTGTTTGAGTTTTCCGCGCCAGCCGTGAATCGGTTTGCGAAATACGCCTACCGTATCGCCCCAGGCGGAACTGGCCTGATCTTCGTGAGCGCCCCAATCCGTGCCGGTTTCGATCAAATCCAATTTGGCGTATTTGGCCAACGCGCGAAACCCATCGGGATAATACCGCCAGCAATCCACCGGATAGCCGTGTTCAGGGCCGCGCGAGGGCGCAATCAAAAACACGTAACCGCCGGGTTTTAACACGCGCTCGATTTCGATCCAGGTCAGCCAGAAAAATTCTATGTGTTCAAAGGCTTGCCCGGAAATGACCACGTCGGCATGTTCATCCGGCAACGGCAATTGGTAAGGCGAAGTCAACGCCAGATCAACATTCGGCCCGGCGGCCAAATCTATTCCGGTGTAGCTCCATTTCCTGGAATTCAGCAGCGGTTTGTAACTGCCATTCACGTCGTAACTGCCGATGTCCAAAATCGTCAATTCGCTGTCGTGATCCAGATACTGTTGAACCAGTCGCTCCATGTGCTGCATGGAACTCAAGTGCATGTTTTGAGTCTCCTGTGGTTGCTTGCCTGATGAATTGTTGCGTCCGTTTGCTCAGTGTCGAAACGAGCTTTTCAGCCGCCAGAACCGTTCGACAAACTTCCAGGCCTTGCTGTTGACGATGCTGTCTAGTTGCGCGGTCAATTTGATAACCGTCGCTTCGGCGGTCTCGCGGTTTTTTTCAAGCTCTTCAATTCTGGCCTGTTGATAAGCCAGCGTTTGGTTGATTGCTTGAGCATTGTTGCCGGCTTCGTTCAACTTTGTGGTTAAGTCGTGGACGTGCGCTTCCAACCGTTTGATGTGGCCTTCGTTGAACACGCGCCGTCCCAATTGAAAGAAAAACTCGCGCACGATGGATTGCTCTTCCGGTGTCGCCTGAAATAGTGATTGCAAATCGGCGGATTCGACTTTGCCGACGGCCAGCACGCCCAGCCCGTGCCCGTGCAAAAATTCAAAGCTGGGATAAGAAGTTTTGAGTTCCGTCCACAACCTATGCACGCCGAAATCCGCTTCGCGGACGTTGGTATCGTGAAACAGCACAATGCCTCGCGGACTGAGTTTCGGCAGCCAGTTTTCAAAATCGTGCCGAACGGCTTCGTATGTATGCAGACCGTCAATGTGCAGCAAATCCGTCGAACCGTCGGGAATGTGCGCCAGCGCTTCGTCGAAGGTGCAGCGCAACAATCGCGAAAATCCGCTGTAACGCGGATCGTGATGTTCGCGCAGATTCGCCAGAATCTCTTCGCCGTAATAACCGCCGTGTTTGTCGCCCTGCCACGTGTCCACGGCGTAACACTGCGCTTCCAGCCCCAGAGTTTTGATCGTCTGGCAAAACGCGCAATACGAATCGCCCAGGTAACTGCCCAATTCAACCACAAACCTCGGTTTGTGCGCGCTGACCAAAAACATCGCAAAAGGAATGTGTTCCTGCCAGGCAACGCCGCTCGACAAACGTTCCGGCAGGGCAAGGCAGAGCGGATGATTCATTGGGTTGAAGGAAAAGCTCATAAGTGTAGTTTTCAAAAGGAAGCAATCGGTCGTTTGGCGACAAACCAGCGTTTGAGACGAGAGAGAAAATGCCAGCAAATTCCCAGCAGGACATGGAATTCAGCGCCGCCCGTCAGATTTGCGGATTGCCCGCGCTTTACCCCGCGTGCTGTTAGCCAGATTGCTGAAAGCAGGGAAGTATCCAGTTTGGCCATCCGGCGAATCGCAAATCGTTTTTGTCTGACCGACGTTTTTCCGCAGCGAGCTTCCAGGGCTTGCGCCAAACCGGCGATTTTCAAGACTTGATTGAAATAAATCTGTCTTGCCATCTCCCGTCCTTCAGCGGTTTTCAGCCTGGGTAAATCGTTATAAAACGTCGTCAGCGAAAGTGGGAGCGCCCCCACAGGCTCGCCGAATCCCGTGACATTTTGATCGTGTTGAATGTAATCGTAGAGCGGACGATTGACCCACTTCAGTTTTCCAGCGGCCAATGCCACACAGGCAATCCAATGATCGTGATGCAGGTCGCCGATTCTGTCCGGCAATGGCAATGCAAGTTCCAGGACGCTGCGTCTGAAAACGGCGCTCGCGCCGGTGACGGAATTGGTCAAGAGCATTGCCGAAAGATCAGAGCAATTGCTCGGACGCTGAACCCAGAAGGTTTCGGAAATTGTTTTACCCGCTGCGTTCACGATTCGCATGTCACTGTAAACCAACGTGGTCTCGTCGTCGAAATTCGATAGCAGAGTTTCCAGCTTGTCCGGATACCAAAAATCATCCTGATCGGCCAGCGCCACGTATTCGGCTTGCTCCGGGATGAGCGACAACGCGCGCTCAAAATTGTAGTAAAAGCCCAGCCGTTGCGGCGCAACCGACAGAACGAAACGATTATCCGCTCTGATGATCTTTTTCATTTCGGCCAGCGTTTCATCGGCTGAGCAATCGTCGCTGATAACGCAACGCCAATTGCGATAGCTTTGCGCCTTGAGCGATTCGATCTGCCCGGCAAAGGCAGGTAGCCTGGGATTGTATGTCGCCATCGCCACCGCCAGCAGCGGTTGAATCGGTTTACCGATTGATGAGTTCTCTGCATTGTTCATCAAAAATCAAAGTTGCGCAGTCTGTTTGGAAATGCCGACAGGTATTCGCGTTCGTAAGCCAGCGCTACCTGCTCTACGGACAAAATGAACTGCCCTTTGAGATTGTCTTTGTAAGCATTGAGCGCTTCGGGGTTCTGAATCAGCGATTGCAGGATGTCGCGCAGTTGATGGACATCGCCAATCGGGAAAGTCCGCCCGCTGACGCCATTCTTGACGACTTCCGTCATTCCACCCAAATCGGTGACCACGGCGGGCACGTTCGACGCCAGAGCTTCCAGCAGAATGATCGGCGTGTTTTCATACCAGATCGAAGGAACTATGGCGACATCTACCTGCCCAAGCACATCTCCAATTTGATCAGCCGAAAACACTCCGCATAACTCGATGCGCGGGTCGTTTTCGGCAGCCTGCTTCAGCGCATATTCGTATTGGCCGGAGCCATAAATTTTCAACTCCGCGTCGCCTTTCACCCATTTGAACGCCTGCGCCAGAATGTGAACGCCTTTGTGCCGAATGAAGGAACCGCCATAAAAAAACGTCAGCTTGTCGCCCGGCTGGTATCGCCGAAGATTTCTGCGAATCCGCGAATAACTGATGCCGTATCCGATTTCGCGCAAATTCAAATCGCCGTGCTCTTTGCGAAACATCTCGCCGAGAAATCTGGACGGGGCAATAACGCGGTGTGCCTGGCGAAGGAACTCGCTCGCAATTTCCAACCGCCGCCGAATCGCGGCGTTCGGGATTTCGCCGCATAATTGGTTGCAAGCCGATCCATGTTCAGGCCCTGCGCACAGGCTGTTGCTCGAAGTCATGAGCGTAAATTTCGGGCAGAGCAGGAAAAAATCCGTCAGCGTCAGCAGATACGGTATGCCCGCTTCGCGCGCGGCATAAATGAAATCATGCACTCCCATTGTGTGCGCGGCATGCACAATGTCCGGTTTTTCTTCTGCCAACATGCGCCGCGCAAAGTTCAGCATTTCTCCCGGTTCCAGGTTGTATTGCCGGTCGGCGGGTTCTTTTTGCAGCCTCACGAAAGTGATCGGAACGCCTTCATAAACTATTTTTTGAGTCAGCACGCCGGATTGCTCCTGGCTGAAACTGGAGCGTTGGCGAAAAGAATACGACACGACATGAACGCGATGCCCCATTCGCTGACAGCCTTTTGCCAGTTCCAGCAGGAATTTTTCAGTTCCGGTGTAATGGTCGGGATAAAACTGATGAACCAGGTACACTATCTTCATTGATCAAACTCCCTGCCTTAATTCCCGTTCGAGCCTGGCGGTTGCGTCATCGTTCGCGGAGGAGGTTAGGAAATAACTTGCCAGAAGCATCCCTGCGGATACGGCGTGCGATTTGAAGACAGCCTGTTTGAATTCTGTGAACAAAGCCTGATCCACGCTTTCGTAAATTGAATTCAGATGTTGCTTGATTTGTATGATCCTGTCGTTTACCGCGGCTGTTATCGCTTCGTCATCGTTCCTGTCTTTTTCCGGCGTGGAAAAATCCGCTGCCAGTCGGGTTAAAAACTCATGATAGCGTTCATCAACATCGGGCGGCTCAACTGGATTTTTCGCCGGAGCCTGCTCATTCCAATGTGTTTCGATTGCAGCGAGAAATTGGGTGGTCGGGCACGGAAACTGAAGTTTGTTTTCCAGCGCTTTGATGGCGACAGCCAGATTCCGGTAAGAGGAAATAACTGCCCGGCTCGAAGCGTGCAGGTTGGTGGCCGGCAACAGCGGAAAATCCGGGAACATCTTTGCCAGAGACACAGTGTCCACAAATCCGCGACGCAAATGGTAATAAGCCGGACGATTGTGTGAATGAATGACGCGCGTTGAACTCAACAGCGCCAGTTTGTAACCATCGGCGGTGAGCCGCAAACCCAGGTCCAGGTCTTCGGCGTAATCGCGACGGAATCTGTATTGCGCAAAGATTTCACGTTCAATCAAACAGGCGACGTCGTTTAATTGGCAATGCCTTCGCACGGTTTCGTAATCCGAAGTCGGCGGCGCGCCGGTCGAGCGGTCGCCGCCGTCCAGCGCCAGAAAGCGGTTATGGTTGTGGGAACTGACGCAATAAAACAGATCAACGTCTGCGCGCGGCGCTTCGGCTGGCGTTACTGCGACAGCTCCTGAAACGCGAGCCGCCTGGATCATTTCGTGCAGAAAGCGACGCGATCCGGGCAAAGCGTCCTGAGTCATGAAAAGCAGGTAATCGCCTGTGGCCGCTTCCGCTCCCAGATTGCGCGCGGCTGAATGCGAAAAATCCTTTGGCGCAATTTCAATTACTTTGGCTCCGTAATCGCGCGCCAATTCGACCGTTCCGTCCAGGCTGCCGGAATCAACGACAATGATTTCGATGTTTTCACAGCCTTCCTGCGATTTCAGCGAGGAAAGCAATGTGGGAAGCTCGTGGCCGGGATTGAGTGTGGGAATGATGGCTGAAACCGACGAACGTTCCAACCGAGCGCAATCATCCAGCCAACCGCTGGAAAAATTGAAAATCGGAACCGCAATTTTATTCGCAGATTTGGCGCTGACTCTGATCAGCCTGCTGATTTCAACTCTGTTGCCTGCGCTGTCCAACACCCGCACCAGGAGATGTCGCTCCTCCGAATCGCGCTTTTCGTCCAGGAGAAAAGTTCCGCCGAATCCCACCTGCGATGAGCTCAACTTGGGCATTGCGTCCAACACGTCCGGGCGGTCAAGCCCGTATCTGACGCTGCCCAACAATTTGTCGTCAATGAAAGCTTCAACCCGTTCCACCTTTGCCGGCAATGAAACCGCCCATCCGTAAATTTCCATTTCCAGGTCGTACAATTTGTTCGGATCGGGTGAATCAAGATGGCATTGGAGTGGCAATGGAAACAGTTTACGCAAGCGACGGTAGATGCGGCCAGCGACCGACACCGTCCCCTCAGTCTTCCAGAATCTTGTTATTCGCAGGATTTTTTGTTTGATGTCATTTAGCATTGGCAGCATCGGCAGCATAAACTGTGAAACCCTTCAATGATCTGGCCAGCGCCCAGCAGGCAGCCAAACTCAGCATCAAGCAACACGCGCATAAAATACGCAGCATCTGAAACGCACGGTATGAAACAGAAATTGTCGGTCGCCAATTCTGGGCCAGGATTGGTTGTGGTTTGGCAAACTCTCGCAAATCCACTGATTTTTCCTGCGGAGCATCCTCCGGTTTGGCAAACCACCAGCGCGACGGCGCTGGCCACATTTCAGTTTGCGAATCGCCGCGAACCCAGAGTCTGAGCAACCGCCAGTTGAATCGAATGTGATTCCATCGCAGATCGTGTTGAATGTGTTCCAGCGTGGATTGCGAGCTTTGCATCGCGGCCTGGTGAAGCGCAGTGTACGGAAACAGGCTTCCCAGCAGCGACACCCAAAACCCAATGGCCAACAATGCGAGCAGCAAAAGTTGTTTTCGCCAGACGAATTCGATGGAGGATTTAGTCGCTGCCAGACACAACAGCAACGGCGCAGTGGCGACGTGCAAATAACGCGGCCCCCAGGTTTCTTCCGCCCACATGCGTATGATCGAAAATCCAGCGATCATTCCGCCCAACGTCAGCAAGGCAAAGACGACCAGTTTCGGTTGCCGCCGATACGCTTTGCCCAATGCCAACAAACTCAACACCAGAACCGGACAAAACACCAGCAAACTTTTGTTGGCGGAACCGAAGTAAGAAAACGCCTGCAACGCGGCCATCCACACATCGTCCACCAGCAACTCTCGAAAGTAATTCACGCCGGCATCGCCTTCCGCCCAGTAATTCGACTTGGCGAAGTGATTGGCAAATTGCGCGATTCCGATCAATGCCACAATTGAAACCAGGTTGCTTATTCTCGATCTCTGCGCTTCCTCTGGGTTCTTTGCGTCTCGGCGGTGAACAGGCGTCGAGCTGTTTTGCGCTCGTTCGGAAAGCGGTTCGTCCGACTGCCAAAAATAATGAAAGATCAGATAAGCCACCGCAGGCAGCAGGAAAGACCCATTTAGCTTGACCGTCACCGCAACGGCGCAGAGCAATCCCAACAGCAGAGCTTCCAGCCAGCTTCGCGTTGGGCTTCGCCCCAAAACCATAAATGCCGCAGCAAACAACGCCAACGATTGCGTGGTTTCCAAACCGATGTAGACATACGGCCAGAGCATGGTTCCCAGCGCGCCGCACGCAGCCAGCACCAACGCCCAGCGAACATTCGACGTCAGACGGAAACACCAGATCAGCAGCAGTGTGCAAAGCAACGAGGTCGCCAGAATCGGTTGCAGGATTGCCAATCGTCCCAGCCATTTCACCGAATCGCCGAAGATCGCGCGATTGACGAGCGCGAGCGGCAGATGCAGCAGCGGTTCAATAAAACCGTGCCGCGACCATTCCACGCGAACCAGCGGACGACCGGCAACGACGTTGACCAGATTCGTTGCCAGTTGATTGGCGGCGATCAGGTTTTCCTGGTTGTAGCCTTGCCCTTCAATCGTGCCCGGCGTCAGCGACAGATAAAACAGCGTCAACGCCATAAAAAACAGCGCAGCAGTTGACCGAAGTTTTTTCGGGTTGGAATTTACGCCGCTGTTTATTCATTGATCCTTGGCGATGATGCGATGAACTTCCAGCTTGAGCGGGACGTTCTGGTGCGGTTGCCAGGCGGTTTGCCATTTGGATTCGTACCGGCGCTGGTTTTCTTCAAAGATGCGGTCGTAATCGCCGGATTTGATGAGTTTGCCAAACGCCGCTTGCCCGAAATGATGAACGAACACATCCGCGGCGCAAATCAGCCGATAACCAGCCTGTTTGACGCGGACAGAATAATCATCGTCTTCGAACATGCCTATGCCAAAGCGTTCGTCGAGCGTGCCGATTTTGTCCAACACTTCGCGGCGCAGCGCGACGCAGAACATCGCCAGCATGTGAATATCCGACACCAGCAGATCGTTGGCCCAGTTGTGTTCCACCGCAAACCGTTCCATCTCCTGCCACGTCGCATAAGGAACTTCGATTCTGGCTTCGTTGCCGACGAAGTTCGTCACCGGGCCGACCATGCCGACTTGCGGATCGTTCAAATGACGCAGCAAACGGCTCAACCAGCCGGGCGGCACAATCGCGTCGTTGTTCAGCAAGACTATGAATTCGCCCGTCGCCACTTCTATGCCCTGATTGTTCGCTTTGGCAAAGCCGAAATTCTGATCGTTCAAAATCACCTTTACCGAAGGTTCCAGTTCCGCCAGTTGACGCAAATAATCCGGCGTGCCGTCTTTCGACAGGTTGTCCACGATGATGATTTCAATGTTCGGGTATTCCGTATTTCGCAACACGCTTTCCAGACACAATCGCGTCAAAGCCAGATTGTTATACGTGACGATGATGATGCTGGCGCGCGGCGCCGATTGCCGGAGTTCGGCTTCAATCCGGTCGTAACGATTTTTCCACGTATGTTGGCGAGCCAGCGCGCGACGCTGTTCGGCCAATTGCGGATCGCCTTCGGCAATGACCGCGTCGAGTTTGGCAATGAACTCTTCTGTAGATTCGGCCAGATAGACGTGTTCGCGGTACTGCTTCAACTCGGACATATTGGTGGCGACGACAGGTTTGCCGCCGCTCCAGTATTCATACAGCTTCACCGGATCGGTCGCTTCGGTAATCGGATTGATCTTGAAAGGAATCGTGCAAACGTCGAAATGATGCAGGTATTGCGGCATCGTTTCGTAAGGTTGCTGCCCCAGCAGTTTGACGTTCGGCAGCGATTGCAAGCTGGAAACATCAACGTCGAATACTCCGCCGAGCAAGACGAAAGAATAATTCGGACGTTGCCGCGCGGCTTCGGCCAGCAGATCAATATCGAACCAATCGGCGATGGCTCCGAAATAGCCGACGATTGGATGCGGAACGTCAGACAGCAGGGAATTCGGCTGGCAACGTCGAACGTAAAAATCGTAATCCGCTGCATTGCGCGCCAACACAATGGGGTTACCTGCTTCGCTGCGCCAGCGCCATTTTTGCGCCAGACGTTCCGCCGTCACCACCAGCAAATCGCATTCGGCAACCAGCCTGTGTTCGGCTTCCAAGCTGGCAGGTTTGATGCCGGGGAAGTTTTCCCATTCGTCCATGCAATCGTAAACCACCTGCCAACTCCAACGCCGCCGGGTTTCGAGCGCAGTCTGACTCCACGAAGGAATCATGACGTAACTGATCGCCTGATTGATGGAAAATTCGCGGCGCAAATCGTCCAGCGCGCCCAGCGCCAATTCCAGGTCTTTGCCTTCTATGACTTCGTGAAAAATATCCAGCGGATAGCGCGCGGCCAGTTCCACTTCGTAAATGTTTTCGGCGATGAGCGACACGGCGAATTTAGGGCGGGCGTAACGGCTGCGAAACTTCGACACGCTCAGATAAAACACTCGATGTCCGTTGGCGGCGAATTGCGACATCAATTGTTGCGGGCGTTGAAACCGAAACGACCAGTCAATGATCGAAAAACAAATCACGTCGGGTTTGGCACAAGCCGTTGCCGCCAGTGGTCGGTTGAGAATCGCTTCCACATCCGGTTTGGGCAAATGCGGCAGCAACGTTACCGAGCGATAAAAGTCGTTGCCGACAGAATCGTTCAGCGAAACTCGAATGCGTTTTTTCGTCAGAACGTAATCAGTAATCAGATTGCCAAGCGGCAACAACCCGAATCGGCTGCGCACAAGCTGCACGGCTCGACGGCGCACCGGATGCGGAATCATCACGCGCATTGCCGCGCGAATCGCCCGGTAAAGGCCGTTCGGTAATTCCTGACGGACAGCCAGATTCACTCGTTGAAACAGATTGAATCGGTTGCCAGCCACAGCTTGAGCATTTTCTTCGCGCATAGATGCCTGTTTACGATTTTCAGCAAGCGAATTGAGGGCGAACGAGCATGTCGGGAACAGTATTGCTTTTTGCAACTGCTCCTCCGTGAGGCGCTCCAAAAGGCGCGCACTATACAACAGTGACGCTGGACTCTCAAAACTGAAGGTTTATTTTTGTGGCGAGTCTGGTCGTTGCGGCATTGGGTGACGGTCGGAATTTGGACGGTTACAAAAAAACTCAGCGACTCCCTGATTTCTACACCTTGAAATAAACCCGTAATCGGACTGACTGTCCGGGTTGACGAGTTGTCGAAAACTGCCCGCTGAACACTGCGTCTTCAGAGATCAATCATCCCGGAAAAGTCCGCCCTACATTTCAGCAGGAGATCGAAGTATGAGCCATTTTTCCAAGCCGCCATTGCAATCAGCGCCTTCATTTCCAAGCCAGACAGCCAGACAGCCAGACAGGTGGAGCCGCCGGGAGGTATCTTTCGGTCTTGGCAAAATCGCCCGTTAGTTTTAATTTGCCTGGCGCGATGAATCTCAATCTCATCCCCATAGCAGGTGATCTGCGGTCAATTGATCGAGTTGATAGAGCGCTTGATTGCCGAAAACGTTCAGTCTCCGATTACCCTATCAATTCGCCAAATTGAGAATTGCTGAGGTCATAGTCAGGTCTGAGTGAAATCAACCGTCTGAAATTCATGGTTTGAAAGGAAAGTAATGATGAAACATTCAGCAGCGTTTGAAGAGCTTTGCAATGACGCCAAAACGCGCGTCCGTGAAATAACAGTCGCCGAGGTCAAACAAAAACTCGACGCGGGCGAGAACTTCGTCTTCATTGACGTGCGCGAAGACAATGAATGGAATATGGATCACGCCGCCGGAGCGCAACACCTCGGACGCGGCATCATCGAACGGGATATTGAAAAAGTCGTTCCCGACAAAGCGGCGGAAATCGTGTTGTATTGCGGCGGCGGATTTCGCTCGGCTCTGGCTGGAGACAACCTGCAACGGATGGGTTACACGAACGTGCTTTCGATGACAGGCGGAATCAAGGCGTGGCGGGATGCGGGTTATTCAATGGAATAGCGCATGGAGCAGCTTCGCGGCCTGAGATGAAGAATTCAGATTGACCAATCAGCCCTTTGAGCCGACAGCCACTCTGTTTATCCACATGAAACACCTTCACGTCGGGCGGCTGATCGAACTCGCCTGCCAGCAGATCGGGGCGATATTTTCTGACGCCGTCTTTGATGAAAGCCGCCCAGATGGGCAATGCTCCGCGCGCGCCGTCGAAACCGTCCCTGATCTGAAGCGCAGGTTTGTTCTTCGGCATTCCTACCCAGACGCAGACAGCCAGTTTCGGCGAATAACCGCAGAACCACAGATCGGCCACCTGACCGGTTCCGGTCTTTGCGGCAATCTGCGCCGAGTTCTTTAATCCGGCTGACGGCAAGGCGCGCTGTGCGGTTCCGCCCGGTTGCGCGACCGAGCGCAACATCTGCGTCAGAACGTAAACCGGCGCAGGGGCGGCCACTCGCGTCGGCGTCGCTGGCGGCTGAGTGATTTTATTTCCGTCGTGATAAACAGCCGTGAAAGCCGTCGGCGCAAGCTTCAATCCGCCGTTGGCCAGCGCCGCGTAACCGGCGGTCAGATTGACGGCGCTGACTTCCGAACCGGCCGATCCGCCGATGGCCAGCATTCCGGTCAAATCGTGTGAGCGCGCGCCAGTGAATTGCTCGATGTAATCGCGGGTCTTTTCCAAACCGGCAGAGCGCGCCGCTACGCAAGCCGCCGCATTGCCGCTGACTGCCAGGTTGCGGCGTGCGCTGGCGATTTCTCCCGGATGGCTCAGCGGGCGGAAATCGTCAACCGGATCGGTCAGCGGATGAATGATAGTCGCAGCGGTGAAAGGCTCGCCGCGCAGCCGACCTTCGGCCAGCGCAGCCAGATAGACAAAAGGCTTGACGGCGCTGCCCGGCGATCTTTCCGCTATCGCGTAATTGAACTCTTCATCGCCGCGACTGCCTATCATCGCCAGAATTTCGCCTGACTGAGTATCCATCGCCACCATAGCCGCCTGGATTGGATCAGCTTCTACGCTGATTACGTGTTGTCGTCTTCGTGCAGAATCAACTAGCGGATCGAGTCGTCGCAGATGCTCTTGTGTCGCTCGCCCGGCGGCTGCCTGCAAATCAGGATCAAGCGTCAGATATACGCGCGCGTTTAGGGATTTTCTGAAATTCGGTTCGCTGAGTCCCAGCGCCTGAGTGGCGGCGAAACGTTGAAAGTGGCGTGAAATCAAATCGAGCGGTTTTTCCATTTCGTGTTCACTGACAAACAGAAATTTAACCGGTTCAGATTTGGCTGCAGCAATCATTTCCGGCGTGTAGCGGCTGGCGAACTGCTCTTTGACGGCATCGAGAATAAACGCGCGGCGACGCAGCAAGGCGTCGTAATTTCCTTCGCGCGCCGCCCTCAGATAATGGTTTGGCCGATGGATCATTGCCGCCATCGCAGCGGCTTGGCCCAGTGTCAACTTGTCCGCCTCTACGCCGAACAATTCCTGACTGGCCGCGCCGAAACCGTAAAGCGTCAGCCTGCCCGCTGCGTCGCCGCCGCCCATCGGGCAGTGATTGGAGTAGGCCGTGAAGATTTCCGGCTTCGTCATCTGACGACAGGCCGCCAAGGCCAAGAATAGTTCCTTGCCTTTGCGCGACAGCCCTGAAGACGACCAGCCTGTCGAAACGTCGCCGAGCACGGCAATCTTCACCAACTGTTGAACCAGCGTCGAACCGCCGCCTTTGCGCCGTATGAAAACCGCCGAAAGAATTCCAAGCTCGTCAATTCCGTTATGACTGGCGAAGCGACGATCTTCTACGCTGACCGTCGCCGGGTACAGATGCGAAGCCATCGCCTCGTCTTCCGACAGCACGACGCGGCGCGCGTTCATCGAAAACAACCGTTCGTCCTTGATCTGCCGAATCACGTTGAGCAGCGCGGGAGGTTCAAGTTCCAGCCGTTCGACAATTGATCCGCCAGATTCAATCGCACGGATGCGGCGACCATCAAAACGAATCGTCGCGCTTTGAAACTCCGGCAGCCGCGCGTTGATCCTCAGTGCGTCGCCTTCGAAATAGAAAGCGCCTGCTTCGATTCCCGCGCAGTTTTGATAGCCGAGCGAATCCAGATAAGCGGCAAGCTGTTCGCGCGTGATTTCCAATCCAGCGAAAAGCAACTTGGGCCGGGCGTAATAACTGACGCCACGCAAATTTTCAGTCTTGCGCGGATCGTTTTTACGCAAATGCAGCCAGGCGGCGATGTAACAAACTGTGAACAACAATGATTGCAGCGTCAGCAGCGCCGCAATCGCCGTCAACCGCCGCCGCACTGTCGCGCGTTCAAGTCGCCTCTGCAGCCAGTTCATAACCTACCTCCTTTTTACCCGCCTTGCGCCACTGCGCTGCCGGTCGGCGACGAATTATCATCGCCGACCGGTAGCCGACAGTGGCTGGCCGAGGACAAGTCGTGAATTCTATTGCCGTTGACGCGCTGGCGTTCGCCGCCGAAGAGCGTTTTGTCGCGGTTTTATGTTCGGCGAATTGCGCTCGCGGATTTCCTGCGTTTGTCTGCCGCCTTCGACTTGCCTTGAGCATCAGCAGCGAGCCGAACATCAGCAACAAAACGACGATCAACGGCAAGCCGAACTGCGGCGCAACTCCGCCAATCACGTCTAGCGAAACGACGGCGACAATGCAGGCAAAGTTGAGGGCGACGAATCCGCCCAACACTGCTGCGCCGCCGCGAAGATAAGAAACCGGGAACGTCATATCTCCACCTCCTCTATTTCTACTTCATTGAAGACGGATTCCAATTTCAGGCGGATCACACGATCTTCGTTCAACTGAGCCGCCAGCGGTAGATCGGGCGACAACTCCGCGCCCGATGAAGATGTGACGGAGACGATCTGCATAGCCATTCCGTTTTCGATTTCGCCGATTTCGCGCTCCAGAGTGTCGAAATGCGTTTGCAGGTCGCTCAGAAATGGAGTCCCTGTCTCCGCGTCAAAATTCACTTCGGCATCCAGTTCGGGATAATTTTCGATCAACAACCGAACCGAATCCGTTTTGACCGAAAGCCTGCGAAAGAGCGAATGCCACAATTCGACCACCCACAACCGCGCATCCCTGATCGCAGTCGGAGCGCGACGCATCGGAGTCCGCGACCGCACCGACAGAGTCGGAATCAAGTCCAGCGCCAATGCGACATAAAGAAGAAACCACGCGAACGGCACGCCGTCTTTCAATTGCTCCCAAGCCAGCGTTTGCAGGTTGGTGGAGGTCGGCTTTTCCAACGGCTGTTGCGGGAACGGGTTCTTCTGTTTGAACTCCACGGGCAGCGCTGCATATACCGAAGCCGCGCGCTGAAAGGCATCGAAAAGCTCCTTTCGCGCCGCGTCGGGATCGCCGGTCAGCTTGCCGCTGTCCAGCAACCGCATCTCGTCAAGCTTCCTGATTGCGTCGGCAATTTGTTTCTTCTGCGCGTTCAGCCGATCCGATTGCCTGAGCGAAAAGCTCAAACCTTTTCGCCGCGCGAATTCGATTCTTCTGTTTTCAGCGGCGATTTGCGCGTCCAGCGGCGGCAATTGCGCGTTGAGATGGCTGAGCGCGTCGCTTCTGAGCAGGTTCAACTTGCCTGTCGCTTCGTGAACGACTGTTTGCACCGCGCGTTGTTGATTGGCCGCCACGACTTCCGTTCTGTAAAGCTTGAAGAAACCGACGTAGCTCAGCCACGAACTGAAAACCAGGCAGGCGACCCAAACCAACAGCCTCGCCGTGCCGGGATATTTGTGCCCCGGCGGCAGCGAGCGTTCGTCGTTGGCCGGATGCGCCGAAGCGAAGAGCGTCACGTTCAAACCGAGCGCCAATCCGGCGGCCACCGGTTTGAATTCGGAAACCATCTCCATGGCGCCGACCACGCTGGTGGTGGCCGATGCCGCCGTCATCATCCATTCGGCCGTCCGCGCGGCATACCGCGTGAATCGCTCGTAAAACGACTCTGGTTGAGTTGTGATTGTGGCTACTCGGATCATTTCAGTTCTCCCTTCTTTGCGATCAGGAAACTCCGAACATCGGTCTCAGCAACCTTCGTGCCCCGCGCGTTGTCAAACCGTCCCAAGTCGTCTCCTTGATCGTTCCATCCAATGTCAGTCCAAAACTCCTGTGGCCTCCGCATTCGCAGCAGAGGTAAATTGCATCGCCGAGCCAATCGAAACCGACAAAATCCATCTCGCGTTTCTGCATCCGGCGAGTGAAGGGAACCGGCTCGCCGCACTTGCGCTTGATGCAATAGACGATCAACAATTCCGGCGCGACTTCTTCTTCCCGTTCAGGCATCGCGGTAGGCCTGCGACGCTGGTCAACCGGTCTGCGACGCTGGTTTTGATAAGCGAACGCCTGTTCGTAACGAACAACTGGCGGTCTCTGTCTTTCCCGGCGATTCATTGCGTGCTCCTTTCTCAGTTTGTTGCTCAGGTTACTTGGCGACTGCGATTCTAGGGCAGAGTTGCAGGCGCGTCTGGGCTTCTTCGGTCAAAGCCCAGAGCGGCACGTGAGCGCTGTGTCCGTTTGGCAAAGCTACCAACAACAACACATCGTAGTTCGGATGACGCTCGACCCGCAGCAAGTGGAAATACTCTGCGAAGTCCAGCATCGCCGTTGAAAGCTTTCGCGCCTTTAAGTACTCGCGCAAATGTTTTTCAGGATAAAGACTGGTGAATTCGCCCACTGATGACTGCTTTCAAATTCTAAACCTTGAAAAACAATTGCGACCTAACTTACTGCATAAGCCAATGCCCGGCTACGCGCATTGTCCGCATGTTAGCCAAGCCAACTCGCCTGCCGAATTGCTCGCGCAAGCTCAAACGCCATGCTCCATCGTTCGGAATCGGTCAGCAGACACATCTCTCCCTCCACGATCCTCTTCCGGATCATGCTTAAGTTGTGTTGGTTATTATTGGAAACTTGCACGGTCACATATCCAGCATTCTGGCCGTGCAGTGAATGTTTTATCAGGTCAAAGTGATCGCACGCTTTGACACTTTGCATATTTAGCAAAAGCTATGCCCAACATTTAAAAACATTGTGATGCCTTGATAGGTTATGGAAGCTACAGAAATTAGATAGTTTATCAGTAAATCGCTTAAACGGTATGTGTGTGATTTTTGAGAAGTGTAGGTGCTAAAGTAATAAAGGTATGACCACTTGGTTATTTGATTGTCACGTTGTAGCTGCGAAATTATGAGAGTAAGCCATGCGCTCTTTTCACCTTGTGGCAATTTGCGATTTGAGACGACACGGTGAATTGATAACAAAATCCCTCGGTTTTCTTTTAAACTACAGAAAGATTTTTGATGCTCATGAAATTTCATCGCGCCTCCTTTATAAGACATGCGCGATGATAGTCATCTTTGGTCTGCTGTCAAGTGAGGCTGTCACTGTTTTGTCACACTGGCTATTTTTTTATGACTTATTCGTGACTTTTGAGGCTGTGTGACTGAGCGTGCTGCTAATTCCTATTAGAACCTCCGGCAGAAGATAGTTCTTTTCTTTCAATTTCTCTCCTATTCCGATGCACCCAGCCTTTCCAAGCTGTGTAAGTCATACCGAAATATCTGCTAGCCTCATCTTCAGAGGGAAGGTGATGAAGCCACTGGATCACAAGATCGGCGAGTTTGACTGTATCGGGAACCCCAATAATCTTTGCCCATTGCGGGAGGGTTTTGATGGACTCTTTCCGTTTGATTCGCTCCAATACCTGATCGGGACTCAAATTCCTAAGAAACGAATCAGGGATGTTGAGCACATTTGCCATTTGCTCTTCCTGTATGTGCAATGCCTCCATACTGAGCGGCATAGACTTCGCCTCGACCTGCTTTGCAATTTCCACGATGGCCTCGTTGTCTGGCTCTATTGCTTCTCTATCGCCAGCGTGGAAAATCGCTTGGCTAATGACTTTTTCTAACTCGGGGACATTCCCCGGCCATGGATAACGCTGAAGTGTCTCTAACGCGGCTGGCGCGATGCTCCTCACACGGCTGTTATCTGTTGGTGCTAGTTTTGCGATTAAATTTTGGCAGATTAATGCTATATCCTCACTACGATCTTTCAGCGGCGGCAAATGAATTGAGACGACCGAAAGGCGATAGAACAAATCTTGTCTGAATTCGCCTGTGTTAGCGGCCTGTTCGAGGTCGCGACTGGTCGCGGCAAGCACACGTGCGTTGAATGGAACCCATTTGCTACTGCTGATACGCGAAACTTTCTCTTCATGCAAAGCGTGCAATAATTTTGCCTGCGTCATTAGATCAAGGCGGTCAATCTCATTCAGAAAAATAGTGCCATCTTGCGCCTGCTCAAGTAACCCTGGCTTCGTGTCAATTGCGCCAGTGAAACTGCCCTTTTCCTGACCGAAAAGTTCTGATTCCATCAGATGAAGGGGGATTGCACCGCAATTTACTGAAACAAACGGCCTGTCAGCGCGCCTACTCTTTTTATGGATCATGTTTGCAGCCCATTCTTTGCCTGTTCCTGGATCACCTAGGATTAGCACAGGTACATTGCGTGGCGAGACCTTTTGAATCATTTCGTAGACCTTCAACATCTGTGGGCTGTCACCTACCAATTCACCAAACCGGTCTTCATCAGCAACCTGTGGGGATAAATTAGAGTGTTGCGTCAGACTGAGACGCGCCAAACACTCGTCAATCACCTGCTCCAATTGCTTGTCGCAAACTCCAGGAGTGGCCTCGATAATGAGCGACTTGCGCAAATAGCGATGCAACGGGTTGAACTTCTTAGGTACCCAGCCGCCCGATCTCTCAGGCGCCAAGCCACTTGACTCAAGCAACGTGTCAAAAACGTCGCGCTGATAACTCGTCATCATCCAACATCTGCCCCGCCACTGTTCCTGCTGTTCCGCAGCGTCCAACAGCATCACCCCGGCCAGTTTCATAGCTGCTTCGGAGAATCCGTATTGGAGTGAGGTGTCTTTGCCAATCCAGGAATCGCTGATGATTGCGTCAACTTGGCGTACGGCGAGGTATTGCAAAATCTCCGCCCGATGTTGTTCATCTGCCGGGCAGAGCATACCTTTCTGCTCAATCACTGGCCAAGTGCGCGCCTTGCCCATTTGCCGCAGCGGCTCCTCACCGTCCAGTCGCACTTTTTCAGCAATAGTTTCTGCTGTATCTCTCTGCGGATCTGAAAGCAAGATGGGCACAAGCTCGAATTCATACTGTGTGGGATCGAGCGCAAGCAGATTGCGGATAACCCTAACCAAATCTTCAATCTCGTCTTCGACAATTCCGATTTTCAGCATAACGAATTTCCTTAACGGTTATTGCTTGAAAGGATTAAGCGATATTCTCCTCACCCAAAACGTCACTCACCAAACCATTTACTGGCCGCTATCGCATTATTGAACTCGCCGTCTTTTTAATGCAAGGCTAAAAAGATGAACGGAGCTATCCATTCTTTTCCTGCTCTTTCTGATTGCGATGCACCCAGCCTTTCCAGCCGCTGTAGCTCATATTGAAGTATTCTCTCGCCTCTTCTTCATTAGGCAAGTGGCTATGAAACTCCCGGATTAACAGGTTGGCGAGTTCGAGCGTCTTGGGCACACCGATGGTCTTCGCCCATTGAGGTAAAGTCTTGATGACCTGTTTTTGCATGACCAACCGCAGAATATCTGCCGTGCCCATTTCCCCGTATAAGGAACCTGATGCGGTGGGTGAGCTTAATGGAGTATTGTTTTGCGCGGAGAGAATAAGGTGTCTTGAAGATGGCTTCTCGCGGGTAAGATTGGCAATCTTAATTATGGCTTCATTATCCAATTCGATCACGGTGTTGACGCCTGCTTCGACGATGGCGTCACAAATCACATTTTCCAAATGGCGGACATTACCAGGCCAGGAAAACCGCCGTAACGTTTCCAAGGCAGGCGCAGCAATCCGCGTCACGAAGCTATTCATTGGCCTCGCGTGCTTACCAATAAAATACTCGCAAAGCAGCGCCACATCTTCGTCGCGTTCTCTCAAAGGCGGGATTTGAATCTCAGTGACTAAGAGGCGATAAAGCAGATCGTCTTTGAAGCGACCTTCAAGCACTTCCTGTTTAAGGTCTTTATTGTTCGCAGCCAGCACTCGTGCGTCCAAGGTAATCAACCGATCACCGCCCACGCGACGAATCTTCCCCTCCTGCAACACGCGCAGCAATTTTGCTTGCATCGCCAGATCAAGATTGCCAATTTCATCCAAAAAGATCGTGCCGCCCCTGGCCTGTTCGAACAAACCGGCCTTATCCTTCATCGCACCAGTGAAACTGCCTTTAACGTGGCCGAAGAGTTCCGATTCAATCAGGTTTGGCTGTAATGCGCCACAGTCAACCGGCACGAAGGGCCCTTTGGCGCGTGGGCTGTGCTTGTGAATTGCGCTGGCCACCAATTCCTTTCCTGAACCAGACTCACCGAGTATCACGACCGGCGAGTTGCGCGGCGCGACCTTTAGTATCTTTCCATAGACTTTGAGCATCGGCTGGCTGCGCCCCACCAGCGACTCAAATCTTCCATCCAGGATGACTTTGGTCGGCAGTTCTGTTGGCTGTGACAGACTGATGTGCGTCAGGCATTCGTCAATCACCCACTCCAATTGTTTATTGCACTCCCCAGGCGCTGTGCCGATAACTTGAGCCTTATCCAAACAATAACGCAATGAGTCGAATCTTTCTGGTTTCCAGCCGTTCAGTTCGTGGAGCTTGGCTAGCACGTCAGGCTGATACTTGGTCATTACCCAGCAATGCCCTCGCCACTGATCTTGCTGTGCAGCCGCGTCGAGCAGCATCACTCCAGCCAGTTTGAGCGCCACGTCAGAGAATTTTGTTTGCAGTTCGGAATCTTTGCCGAGCCATGCATCACAGATGATCAGGTTGACTTGGCGTGCCTCCAAGTATCGGAGAATTTCGGCGCGCTGTTGTTCGTCAGCGGGGCAGAGCATGCCTTTCTGAATGATGGCCGGCCACGGACGTGAGTTGACGCCAGCCTGGCTCAGCCGCATCTGGCCGTGTTCGCGTACTCTCTCTGCAATCGCATAGTCTGTATCGAGTTGCGGGTCGGAAAGTAGCACTGGGACGATTTCGAATTCGTAATGTGCTGGGTCGAGCGCCAGCAGATTGCGAATGGCGCTTATCAAATCGTCAATTTCGTCTTCGATGATTCCTATTCTCAGCATCATGGCTGCCTCGTAAGTTCATTGCTTGAAGGGAATAGATAAAACCAGATGTGTACCTGGTTGTACGGGAGTTCGCCGTCGCAACTCCCAGCCTAGTCGCTCGACAGCGCGCAGGTTTAACAACAAGCCCAACGCGCGGCGCTTTTCGCCGGGCTTACTGGCCAACTCGGTAAGTACATTGTTGAACTGATGCTCTGTCAGCGCCACGCCGTTGTTGATTACACTGATTTCGAACCGGTCTTTAGAGGAATTGAGCCTACAACAAATCTTCACTTGGGGTGCTTGCGGATCGGAGTACTTGACCGCATTCAACAGTAATTCGACCAACACGAGGCCGAGAAATGTAGTCTTCACCTTTTGTGCCACCTCCTCACCCAACTCTCTACCTTCCTCGCCCGGTGGCAGCAGTACACCCAACGTAGTAATTCCTCTCATCTCACTGAAGTCGAGCATAGTGTCAGCTAAATGCCAGCAATCTTGGTCATTGAGCTTTGCACCCGGCTGCAATCGCTTGCCAGCCATGATTTGCACCCGTTTTATGTCTTGCGGATCGCGTGTGCGGCCGTTGCATATGCTTTGCAACGTCTTGGCGATTTCGTCCCTTACCTCTGTGAAATTTACATACACCCAAATAATATCTCCCGCAGGTGGAGAGGCACACAGCGTCGTCGGAATTGACTCGGTAGTATTGATGAAGAGGATCAGATCAGAAAGGTCGCTCAGGTCGTCAACGTTCGCCCTCAGCCTTTCGCTGACCTGTTGGTAATAACTTGATAAACTGCCGCCTTGTAGTTCGCCAACCATAGACTTGATGTTGGCAATCGGCGTTTTCAATGCGTGTGAAAGAAACTGCGTGATTTGTGCTTGCTCCTCCGACTTAGCACGCTCCCATTGCCGATGCCGCTCAGTTGCGTCGTGCAATGCTGGTTGCACTCCCAAGAAATCCACACGGCGTAATAAGTCGCCTTCCCATTCGGTATTCAGACGGCAGGCCATTACCAGGTCTATATACTCAGCGCCACCCTCTTGTTTAGCAGTTCCCATCAGCTTGAGTCCCTCAACAGGCGAAACTTTGACGCCCAGGCGGAACTTCCGGCGGCCAGTTTTAGGCGGATAGACGTAAGGAATCACGCCTTGCTGCAGACTTTCGACCTTTACGAGTTGTTCAACTAAGTGTTGAACCGTGCGGGGCTTATCGTCTTGGCTAAATGCGTGCAGGATATCTATATGCTTTTCAAGCACGCGATTCGCTTCGCTGATGCATTCAAAATTTTTCTGGTCGCTTTGATCAAGTACCCAGTTCCAGATGCTTTCGTGACCCGTGTCGGTTGCGATCCGAATTGAGAGAGCATGTCGCGACAACATATCCTCTTTGCCGACTGAGAGTAAAAGGTCGAAGCCTGAATCGTTCCAATTTCTTATCACCAACTTTTCATCGGTAACAAACCAGGCCGGTAGCATCGCCTCCGGCAAAAATTCATAACGAAATTGAATCTCTCCTGCCATTGATCCCTTTCCTGACTTTGAAGATGGTGACTTGTGATGTTGGCCATTACCTGCCAGCGAGCGCGACAACCTGTTCACTATAGCTGGCCAGTGGCTGGTAAAGGATGGCCACTTCTGCCACTCCCGGCACGCGCTCCAGAATCCCGCGCCGAAACGCGTCGGCGCTCAGTTGGCGACTTGGACAGAACTGACATGAACCGATCAGCCTGAAGGTGGCGACGCCGTTTTCCAACGAAACGAATTCAGCGCCACCGCCGTCGGCAATCATTGCAGGCAACAGTTCATCCAGCGCCGCGCGCACAAGCTCAAGCGTTGGCGCGCGCGGCGGCGTTTCACTAAATTGATCCATAACTTCGCCCTATCTCTTATCCGTAACAGACATTGCACATCGGAAACCCAGATTCGGCCAAGCGCGATCCGGCAGCATCGCGCCACGATTGGAGCATCGTAGCCGGAAATCCTCACGGATATTCCACGAAGCGCCGCGGCGAACGCGATACTGGCCGCGCTCAGGTCCTTTTGGATTTTCTGATGGACTGAGCACGTAGTACGGATCGAGATACCAGTCCGCGCACCACTCCCACACATTGCCAGCCATATCGTGCAGCCCGTAACCGTTGGACTGGAAGCTGGCGACAGGGGTGGTCGGCGGAACGGCCTGTGGGTCTTTCTGCGCGCGATTCCAGTTGGCAAAACCTTCACCCGGCGCTTCATCGCCCCAGGGAAAGAGTTTTCCTTCCAGACCGCCACGCGCGGCTTTCTCCCACTCGGCTTCCGTTGGCAGGCGTTTGCCTGACCATTTGGCGTAAGCTTCGGCGTCGTGCCAACTAACGTAGATAACCGGATGATCCTGTCGGTCGGGAGTGGCGAAAGTGCGCCAGGAAATCCCAGCCAGTTGTTCTGCCAATTGAACGCCGCCTTCTTGCATCTGTACTATCTTTTCCAGTCGCTCGGCGGTGGTGCGGTAACCGGTCGCTTCGACAAAGGCTGCGAACTGACGGTTGGTGACGGGTGTGGCGTCGAGATAGAAAGCCTCTACATGGATCCTATGCACTGGCTTCTCGACCTCGCTGCCGTTGTCACTACCCATCAGGAAGTCGCTGGTGGGTATCAAGACCATACCCGCAGGGGCTTTAGTTTCGGTTTTAATCCCAGACTCATTTACAAAATTCGGCATGCCTTCAATTCATCCTTATTATTTCTCGCAAAATCAGTCATTGGTTTGAAGTGCCGCCTCGGTCTCAAATTCAGGAGGTGAGGCGCGTGAGGGTTGCTAATTCATCCTGTCGTAAATCTCCTTCTTCAGCCGGATGAACTCTGAAGAAAATTTGATCTCTTCGTCCCTGGGGCGGTCGAATGGGATGTGATGCTCGGCGGCGACTTTTCCACTGTTGAGCACCAGCACGCGGTCTGAAAGATAGATCGCTTCGTCAATGTCGTGTGTGACAAAGATAATCGTTTTGTGTTCGGCTGACCAAACATTAAGCAGCCACTGTTGCATCTTCTCACGAGTGTGCCGGTCGAGCGCGCCATAAGGCTCGTCCATGAAGATCACTTCCGGTTCAGGCGCCAGCGCGCGCGCAATTCCTACGCGTTGGACCTGTCCACCGGATAATTGCGCCGGATACCTGTCGCCTTTGTCTTCCAGTTGGATGAGCTTCAGATGATGTCTGACAATCTCATCTTGATCTTTTCTTTTTCCATTTTCCAGACCGAAGGCGATGTTTTGCGCGACGGTCATCCAAGGGAAGACCGAATAATCCTGAAAGACAACGCCGACTTTGCCGGGAACGTGTAATTCACCACTAGCCGGAATGAAGCCTGCCAGCGCATTGAGCAGCGTTGTTTTGCCAGAACCCGAAGGCCCGACCAGGCTGACGAATTCACCGCGTCGCACATCCAAGCTGATCTGTTTCAGCACCACCGCATCGCGGTATGCAACTGAAAGATTTTTGACGCTGATTTGCGCGTCGTTCATTTTGTCTGAGCGAACTTCAACCATGGGTAGACCTTCACAATTCCGACAGCGAACAGATAATCAGCCAGCGCGCCCGATGCTCCGAGCACGGCCAGCGCGGCCATCATCTTGTCAATGCGATAGGCCAGATGCGCTGTTGAGATTTGATAGCCAATGCCTTCTGACGCGCCCGTCAGTTCGGCCACAAAGACCATCACAAACGACAAGGCGATTCCGACTCGCAAACCTGCTACGATGAAAGGCAACGCCGCCGGAAAGATCACCTGGCTGAAAGTGCGCCATTTTGATTTGGTCAGCGTCGCCGCGCTCCACAACAATCGTTGCGGCACCTGCTGAGCGCCCAGGTGACTGTTGATCCAAACTGGAAAGAAGACTGCGAATCCGATGGAAAAAACCTTCGCTGGTTCACCGATGCCGAACCAGACAATCACCAGCGGAATGATTGCCACTGGCGGCAACGGACGCAGAATTTGAATCAGCGGCGTCAGCAAATCAGCCGCCAACTTCATCCGGCCAGTCAGCAATCCCAGCAGCATTCCCACCGACACGCCACCAGTCAGTCCCACAATCAGCCTTAAATAACTGGCGCGCATATCCCGAAACATTTCACCCGATTTGATCATTTCGATCAACGCCGACATCACTTTCGACGGAGGCGGAAAGAGCGCGGCATTGACCAAACTTGAGCGCGAAATCATTTCCCACGCAGCCAGAAAAACAATTATGGGCAATGCCAGACGGATCAGTTTCATGGTCAGCGCTCCGGCAGTTTAAGGCAATTTCACGGCTTCCGGTTTCACTCCCCTAAGCGCGTCGGCAAAGATACCCTGGCGGAAGTCGGGGACAGTAGCGTTGGCCGGAATGGTTCCTTTTTCTTTAGCCCAGGCTGCCTGTTGATTTTGGTAATCGAGCAATTGCTGATTGAGCGCGGGAGCGAAGACGAAATTTTTCCAGATTCCGTCCACTACGTCGCGGTCGAGCTTAGTGTATTTGATGACGATTTCTTTCGCCTGGTCAGGATTGTCGTTTATGAACTGCTGCGCTTTGACCAATGCGCGGAGAAGGCCGTCAACTGTGGCGCGATTTTGATCCAGCATTTCCTGCCGCACGGTGATGACGTACAACTCCGAGTAAATGTCCGGGTCGGCGAAAGTGACGCCCTTGTCGCCCATCTGTTTTTCGGCGATGAAAGCGAACGGATCGAAGATGGAAATCGCATCAACACTGCCGTTGACCAGTGCAGCGGGCATATCCTGCGGCTGCTGGCTCAGGATTTCAACTTCGTTGGCCGCAATGCCGTGCCGCTTCAGAAAATTGTAGGTGAAGAATTCAGGCCCGCCGCCAAAGGAAGTCGCCAGCTTGCGTTTCTGTTTTTTGAAGTAGGCTGCGGCGTCGGTCACTCCTTCTTCGCGCCGCGCCACAACGCGGACTTCTGAAATCGTCTTTTCGACAACCTGCGCCAGCACGCGGAACTGGCTGCCCTGCAACGTGGAGAGCGTCACTGGCACTTCACCGGCGACGGCGAAATCCAGCGAACCGCCAAGAAAAGCCTGAAGCGCAAACTTTCCGGCTGTGAATTCCTTCAATTCGGCGTCAACGCCTTCCTGATCGAAGAATTGTTTGTTCTTTGCAACCATCACCAGCGCCATCGCCGGCGAAGTCTGGATCCCTATGGTCACACGCTTTTGGCCTTGAGGAGCCTGCCGGCAACTGGCGCAGGCCACTGACAGGCTCAGCGCTGCGACGGCGATAACCAGGTGCAGCAGTTTTGTTTTTTCAAGCTTGCGATACATATGAGTCCTCCCTGCGGTTTGATGTCCATTCAGCTAAAGAATAGGGATTGGTTGCGAAAGTAATGTCGGCTTGCCTGCCCGGCGAATTCTGCTGAATGCAATTGGCGGCACAAGCGAAGCAGGCGCGGGACGTTTAGAGCGCTTAAGAGTTCAAGGTGGGCAAGAACGAACACCGGCAAGTTCAATGAAACTGGAGGCAGAGGCACACAAAAACTTTTGAGAGCGATCATCAAGCTGAGAACAGGACGGGACAATCGAAGATTTCCTGGTTGTACGGTCTTCACTTGTTGAAATCAGCATAAAAGTAATCCCTCAAGTAAACGATGTCTTCTTGACCGCCCAGAAGTTAGGCAAGCTAGGTGCCATAGGTTGGCAGGCTGACTTACGCCGCAGCATTGTTTAGGCAAACTACTGCCATTCAAAGAGATAGATGCTGATTCCTATTTTCAGGCAAGCTTAGTGCCGATCTCAAAACCAAAATCCGATAATAAAAAAGTGACCGGTCGGTCACAGAAACGTGACTGGCTTACGTTTGCAGGGAAGTACAAACGGTGATTGGCGCGTTTTCGTCGGTGCCGGGGTCGCCGCAGGTCGTCTTCACCGGGCATGGCGCGAAGCTGCCGTTGGCGTTTCGTTTTTGTTGTTTGCACGATTAGCGTAACGTCGGTTGATTAGATCAAGCGAGATCGGCAATTTAAAAGATCGTGACTTTGATCGAAAGATACTTCTTCGGGTTCTGGCGGAAATCGTAAATCAGCTTGGTCATTTCCGCCGACAACGTGTTGACGTTGTTGTAAAGCTTGTCGTCCTTCAGCAACATTCCGGCTGTGCCTTCGCCTTTTTCCAACCGGGTGGTGATGGCGTTCAGCTTTTCCACCGTGTCACGAGCATCGGCGTACAACTTTTCGTCGTTGAGCAATTTGCCCAGATTGCCTTCGCCGCGTTCGATCTTGGCCATGGCGTTGTCCAGCTTCAAGGATATCTGGTCGGCTTTGGCCAGCAGTGCATTCGCTTTGTTGTAAAGTTCGTTGTCTTTGACAAGTTTGCCCAAAGTGCCTTCGCCTTTGGTCAATTGCGTGTTGAGTTGTTCCGAAATGCTGCGAAGTTGGGTGATTGTGTCGTTGACTTGCGTGTAAAGTTGCGGATCGTTGATGAGCTTGCTGAAAGTGCCTTCGCCTTCTTTCAAGGCGGCAATCAGGTTTTGGGTTTTCAGAATGGTGTCGTTCAGATTGACGTAAAAATCTTCGTCGCGCAAAAACTTTCCGGCGGTGCCTTTGCCGTCGCGGATGTCTTTGGTCATGACCTTGATGTCGTCGGAGATGTTGTTCAAATTGGTGACGGCAGTTTGCGCGGCGTTCAGAATGTCGCCGACGCTTTTTTGCGCCTGGCTGATGATTTTGTCGCCGTTGTTGATGGCTTTGCCGCTGAGCGTTCCGGGCGTGATGTCAATGACGTTGTCGCCCAACACGCCGGCGGTTTTCAGCGTGGCGACCGAATCGCTGCGAATGCGTTCGATGGCCGGACGACCGTCAAGCGTGCCGTCAATTTCCATGACGATTTCGATGTTGCCGGATTCCGCCGCAGTTTTGGAATCGGCGGGAATGGCGCGGCTGAAATTGATCGCTTTGACGCTGCCGATTTTTTTGCCGGACAAACGGACTTCGGCGCCTTTACGCAATCCGTCCACGCTGGGCATTTCGGTTCGCACGGTGGTCGTTTTGCCGAAACCGGGAATCTTCAGATCGCCGCTGACGGCGAAAATCACCAACACTAAAATCGCCAGCGCGAGCAAAACCAGAAGTCCGACGCGCAATTCGGACAATCGTGCAGGTTTGTTTTGCGGCATAAATCCTCCAACTTAATAAAGCTTATCTCTGATTGAGAAATTTCTGGATGTAGGGGTTGGACGCCTGGCGCATCTGTTGATTGCTGCCGTTAAAAATAATGTCGCCTTCCCGAAGCATTAGGAACTTGGTGTTGATCAGGCAAAGCTTGTCGCCTTCCTGTTCGAAATGAACGTTGCCGAAATCGTCGCGCACGACGTATTCCGTCGCCAAGACTTCCATGTCTTCCAATCTATGCGTGACGTAAATCGAAGAGACCTCTTCCAGATCGCGCAGCTTCAACGCCAGTTCGCAAATCGTTCGAGCCGTGATCGGGTCAAGCCCGGCGGTCGGTTCGTCGTAAAGAATGATTTTAGGATTGCCGACCAGCGCACGGGCAATGCCGACTCGGCGACGCATTCCGCCCGAAAGCTGATTGGGCATTTTGTCAATCGCGTCTTCCAGGTCAACGAAACGCAGCATGCGCAGAACGACTTCCTCGATTTCCTTTTCGTCAACGCGCTGTTCGCGCAATCGGTACGAAACGTTGTCGTAAACCGACAAACTGTCGAACAACGCGCCTTCCTGAAAGACCATGCCGATTTTGCGGCGGACGTTCATCATCTGTTCTTCTTTGTAATGGGTGACGTCTTCGCCGTCCACGAAGATTTGACCGGAATCGGGTTTGAGCAAACCCAGCACCAATCGGAGCAAGGTGGATTTTCCGGTTCCCGAACCGCCCATGACGATTTTGGATTCGCCATAACGAACGCCGAAATTGACGCGATCGAGAATCACGTTGTCGCCGAAGGCCAGCGAAACGTCTCGGAACTCAATTGCATAAGAAGTGGCAGCCATAAAAAATCAAAAGGCAAAAGGCAAATATCAAAAGTCAAAAATTGTCAGAGTAGAGGTTCGCAGAACAGACAAAGACAAGATTCGAGCTTTTGCTTCTCGCCTGCCGAACTTTTGCCTTTTGACTTTTGATATTTGCCATTTGATTTCTCGCTTTATTTATCGTGGATCGAGCAACAGGGAAATGATGACCTTCGACAGCAGGAAATCCATCGCAATGACCAGAATGGACGAATTGACAACGGATTCGGTGGTCGAACGGCCCACGCCGACGGTTCCGCCTACAGTGCTCAAACCTTTGTGACAGCCGACCAGCGCGATGATGAACCCGAACACCGTAGGTTTGATCAGACCGCCCAGGATTTCGTTGAAGCTGACGGCTTCCATCGCCGATGAGATATAGACCGATGAAGCTTGATGCAGCATGGTGATTGCAATCAGCAAACCGCCCATGACGCCGACGAAATCGCACACCACGGTCAGGGCCGGAGCCATCACCACCAACGCCACAATGCGCGGCGTGACCAGCTTTTTAATCGGGTCGGTGCCCAGCGCGCGCATGGCGTCAATCTGTTCGCTGACCAGCATCGAACCCAGTTCCGCGGCAATTCCGGAGCCGACGCGACCGGCCAGCATCAGACTGGTCAGCACGGGGCCTAGTTCGCGGATCAAACTGGTGGCAACCAGTTGTCCCGTGACGTTTTGCACTCCGAATTTTTGCAGTGTGTTGGCCGAGTTCAACGCCAGCACCATTCCGGTGAATGTGCCGGTCAGCAGGATAATCACCAGGCTTCCAAATCCAAGAATGTCCATTTGGCGGATCATCTCACCCCCGTAGCGAGGCGATTTGAAAAATCCGCGCAAGACGCGCCCAACGAGTAAAGTGAGTTCCTGGAGTTGTAATACGCTGCGGGTGATTGGATTCATCAGAAGTGTTCGGATGTGTTATCGAATTCGTTCGCGTCCGTGTTTTCGTACAGGTTCAAACTTCAGGTTTTTCCCTTTAACCATCTTCCGCAAAGGGAACTGAAATGATTGCGAATGTTTTTGTTTAGAGTGCCCTGAAGTAAGGGCGACTTATGATGCTGGTTTTGATTTCACAGGTCAAGCCAAGTTTAAGCAAGACCGTCTCTTAGGCTTTCTCTCAGGTAACTTTAGGCGAACACAGTAGAAAATTGGCCTCAGCGCCTGATGGTGGGACACATTTAGAGCAGGGCGGCTCTGAGATGCCGCGGCGAATTCATCATTGAGTTGCCTGACACTCAATACCCAATACCCGAAACCTGACTTTCACTAAAAACAGCCTTTGACCAAATCGGTTTTTCGGGTTTTCAGGTGTCAGGTGAGAGGGATCGGGTGTCAGGTTCGAATTCGCCAACGACACCTCAGACACAGATATCCCAAAAGTGTCCTGGCATCAGCCTCAGCGCCCGCAATCGTTGTCAGCGATTTCCGACAACGATTGCGGACAAGCGACCAGGAAAATCCGTAGTTACACGTATTTTCCTCCGGGGACAAATCCATAAAATGCAGATTGTCGAAATTGGTTATTCAAAGCGCTAACGCGCGGTTGCCTGACGATTTTGCCGGTGTTATTCGGCTCGTTTCGCAACTTTGAAAAACTCGCGTCTTGTTTGAAACAGACCGAGATGGCGGTGGAAACAGAAGTCCTGGTTGCCCTGACGCTGTTCCGCCGCCTTTTTATTTCTGGGAAATAGTCAGCTCAATCGGCTGATAAGAGTGGAAAGTGGTTTCAAATCACCAATGGTTCGTTGTTTGTGCAAGAAATCGAACAGTTTTTGCAACGGATTCAGATACGGCGTAAAGAGTTTGCGAGCCAACGATAACAGGCAACTCAACGCCGGTCAGTTCACTGACTCGCTTTACCATATCAAGCAAAAGCTCTTTCCTCACAGCGAGTCATAATCTCCTTAGAAGCCTTCGGTCTCAGTAGCCGAAGGAAAGTAAATTTCACCTACA
>ERZ1066125.155-NODE-155-length-44344-cov-18.719885_pt1 | contig 44344 bp, 50 predicted proteins | sample MGYA00382772_ERZ1066125 | MGnify/ENA primary metagenome ERZ1066125 (study PRJEB33369, sample SAMEA5778355) | biofilm metagenome | biome: Industrial cooling water; feature: Water cooling tower basin; material: Biofilm | place: United Arab Emirates | collected... | reverse complement strand
TGGCAAATCAGTTGGACATAATTTTTCCTCTCCTACAATGAAACAACCCTGCCTTAGTAAGGGGGGACTACAGGGGGGTCGAATTTAGTGCATCTCTACGGAGAATTGGTATAAGTAGTGAGCCGTAAATAAAGTGTAGGGTGTAGAGTGTAGGGTATAGGGTGTGAGGACAAACGAGAGACGAGAACTGAGGGAGAGTCAATTCGTGGAGGAGAAATATGCACTACTCCTGTACGGGTGTACATCTATTGTGCGCCCCTACTCACTACTCACTTTCTACTGACAACTGATATGTTCTACCTTCCTGTTTCCATACTACTGTTTGTCTTACTACTGTTAGTATTTCCTTTTGTTTGGTTTGCTTTGACGCTTGATGTCGTGCAAATAGCAGTAGCAAAGTTAGGTTTTTCTGCCAATGCTGCTCTCTTCTTATTTGCCGCAGTTATGATTGGTGGTACGATTAATATTCCTTTGTACAAGGTAGAATCGCAAGTTGAAGTTATCGACAATTTCAGTGATTTGTGGGTACGACAATTTTTTGGCATTCCTCTACCGCGAGTTCGTCAGAAAACGATTGTAGCTTTAAATGTGGGTGGCGGCTTGATTCCCGTCCTTGTAGCTTTGTATCAATTTCGCCATGCTAATTCACTGGCAATTATTTTAGTCACTGCAATTGTGACAATTGTGAGCTATTATGCCGCTCAAGTTGTACCAGGAATTGGAATTCAAATGAATCCACTATTGGCTCCAATAACCGCTGCGATCGCCTCTGCTTTTATTACCAGAGGAATTCACGCCGCACCCGTCGCCTTTGCTGGCGGCGTGTTGGGAACCTTAGTCGGTGCAGACATACTACACTTAAAAGAAATTCAGCGCATGACACCAGGAGTTCTCAGTATTGGTGGTGCTGGCGTATTTGATGGCATTGCCTTATGTGGTTTATTTGCGTTGTTGCTATCGTAGTCTCAAAACTCTGTAATTATGACTATAATTATAACTATAATTACAACTATTTGCTACTAAAGTTTAGGAGAAATGGAGTATCGATTCAAGATGCAGCTCGGGAACTGGTTTCAAATAGAAAAAATTGTTCGCAATCTAGAATTCATTCAAAATTTTATTGTAGTTTCTTTATGCTTCGGTTTATTTTGTGTAATGATAATTCGACTGGGAGATATGTTTATATCCCTGCTGCATCCTTTAGAGTTTCAACGCATAACTTCTGATATTCTTTTCATTTTAATTTTAGTAGAATTATTCCGCTTATTAATTATCTATTTACAGCAACAGCGAATTTCAGTTGGAGTGGCAGTTGAAGTCTCACTTGTCTCTGCATTGCGAGAAATAATTTTACGAGGTGTATTAGACATACCTACTAGCCAGATGATAGGAGTTTGTGTTTTTTTAACTGTACTGGGTTTACTACTTTTAGTTCGTGCTTGGATGTCACGCATATACGATCGCCCTATTGCTCCTAAAACAGAATCAGGATCGGGAACCTAGGAGTTTGTGTTTTTTTAACTGTACTGGGTTTACTACTTTTAGTTCGTGCTTGGATGTCACGCATATACGATCGCCCTATTGCTCCTAAAACAGAATCAGGATCGGGAACCTCAGAAAAATATTCGCTTTCAGATTAGTACTTGCGATCGAGGATTGGGAAATAATGTCATTTAGAAAATATTTTGCTAATGTATATGGAAAAACGTCTAGAAGTCTTTCGTAAACTCCCACTCAGAGCGCAGTTAGCTCTAATTAACTCAACTCGCGACAATCCAGTGTTGAGTCAAAATCGAGAATATATAGACAATCTAGAACGCATTCATACTGAGTGCCTCAACTCAGCAACCCCAGAACAAAAAATAGCCTATGAAAAGGCTAAAGGAAACTTATGAAAAATGGTAATGGGTAATGGGTAATCGGTAATCGGTAATGGGGAGGTCAAAAGCTTGCCCTCGAACGAAGTGAAGAGTCAAAAGTCAAAAGTTAAAACACTACTCACTACTCACTACTCACTACTCACTACTCACTACTCACTACTCACTATCCACTACGTCCAATACAAAACTTTTGCTTGAGGAAAACGCTGTTGAACCTGACGCTCGAAAAATCTGCGTAGCTCCTTCATCGTGTCAGTATCATACACGTATTTCGTGCCACCAAATTTATTGCGCTTGACGCTGCGCTTTGATTCATCCATATCTAACTTGGTTTGAGGATACCAAGAAAGTAACACCTCTTTAGAACCTGGAGTAAAGCGGTGAGAAATCAACTCAAAAGTTAAGTCGCAATCAAAATCTAATGCTTCGCTAATCGCGTCAAATAAATGAGTATAATGCAATTCCCAATCTTCCATATCCATGATGGGTGCAATAACTAACCCGACAGGATAACCGCCACCACCTTGCGATCGCGGTAATGCTAACTTCCTTAAAGCCTGCAATCTCGCGCCTACCGAAGCTGTACCACCTTCAAATCGTCCCGATATAGGTGCGGCGTTGACGCTGACACGGCAGCGCGTATGACCGTTGTGAGATAGCTCTAATAAGCTATCTACACGATCGAATTTCGATACCCAACGCAGATATCCATCTTGGCGCATCCCGAAGTGGCGGATACACTCAGCCAAACTACCCGTGAGATGCTCTATCCCCAAAGGATCTGTGTAACAACTAACTTCAAAACTCGTAGGTTTCCCTGGCTGTTCGTATGATGTCGTATTTGCTAAAATCTGCGGTAAATTGGCAAAAACGCGAATTACTGGTGGTCCTTGCAAACTTCCGGCTAAATAACAATATTGACAGTGTGCCGGACAACCTTCAGCAAGATGAAATTGCCAATCGGCTGAAGGAGGAATCGGACTGAGTTTAAAAGCACTTGGCGGCGCAGTGACAACGGCGAGGGTGCGCTTGGCAATATCGTAGGTTTCGCGATCGCTCTCTCCTCTCAAACCCGTCAAACGGTTGCGCGGTAATTCTTCTACGGGCAAGTTGAGCGCCTGTACCCGTGCTAAAATTTGCTGAGCGTAGGGTTCTTCCAAAGCTGCGGGAGTAAATATGACTCGTTCTGGCATCCACAAACGCGCCGAACGGACTTGCATTTGCGAAGACGGTTGATTCAATTTGTCTTGTGCGATCGTCATGCGAGAAAAATCACGATATAGTTTGCATCGTGTAGAGACGTTACATGTAACGTCTCTACACGAGGTTTAATGTGTCTATTCTTCGATCGCGCCTTTAATCCGTCGTTCTAGGCGATCGAGATCTAACTCACCTTCATCGCGGACAATCCGGCGAATAGTCGAGTTAATATTTTGCAAGTCGATCAGTAAATCTTGCAAAATCTCTTGCTGCTGGCGAGACTGGGTGATGTCGCGTGGCTCTTGGACTAAATCTCGTACAATTGAGTCTTCTGCACGCGAAGCCACAACCGGATCGACTTGCCCTTCAAGGTGTACGAATGTCCGTCGCCCTGGCCCCCGATCTTCCTCAATGGGTACAATAGATGTCACTTGGTCGGAACGGACGTACTTGCCATAGCCGAGGTGTACTAACACCGATGACTGTATTTTCATGCAGTAGATCTAAAGCTGTCTGATGTGATATATCTATTATGACAAAGGTAAGATGTGCATGAAGTGTATCTATAGAGCGGGTTTTACGAGTTTTTAGTAGTGTTACCCGCTAAGTAATATTTCTTTTGACTTCTAATTTTTGACTTTTAACTTTTGACTTTTCTTCTGCTTTGTGCCACACAACTAGTTCGCCAATACAAGTACTTTAGCCTCGTATTCCGCAAGATCGACAGTCGCACCTTTATCGGTAGCTTCAACTTCACAATCGCAAGTTAACTCGTACCACTTACCCGTGGCGGGAAACTTGGTGACTTGATAGCTAGCTAAAAATTGACTAGAAAAGTTAGCTACCACGACAACTCGATCGCCCGCATCGTTCCAACGCACGTAAGCCAAAACTTTCGCTGCTGGGTTTTCGTGAAAAAATTCAATATTGTTACTTTGGATGGCAGGATGTTCTTTGCGTAAGCTAATTAAGCGTTTGTAGTAAGACAATAAATCTTGATTGCGATCGCTCTCTAGCAAAGACCAGTCTAGTTTATTCGGTCGGTTGGGAGTTTGACGCGAAGGCATCCCAAATTCTTCACCCATCCAAATCATCGGTATGCCTACTGCTGTCATCAGTAAAACGGCTGCCAATTTTAGCCGCTGAAAAGCAGCACGATCGAATATACCGCGATCGCCTAACTCTGCCATTAGATGGTTGCGATCGTGGCTGGCGAAATAATTTACCATATTGGTAGCATCTTCATAGCCCTGTGGCTTGCCATCTAATACTTCTTTGAGTTGGTTGAGATCGAATTGTTCGCCGCTGATGTATGGAACGATAAAGTAACGGAAACTTTCATGCCAACAGCCATCCATTGGTCCTTTTAAACCAACGAGATCGGGTGATTCGGGAATGCGTTCCCCCACGTTATAAAAAGCCTTAGAGCCTGCAATATTTCTAGCTTCCTGAGTAATCCAGTGGAAAAAATCGTTGTTATTTAACTGAGCAACGGCATCAAAACGAATACCATCAAGGTGAAACTCTTGAATCCAGTAGCGCACCACATCACCAATAAATTTCCAAGCTGGACGAATACCTAAATTTTCGTCGTACTTTTCGTAATTAAACTCAGGTCCCCAATAATTATTAGGGTCGTTGGGATTTTTAGCTGAGGGGTAATACCAGTAGTTGCGATCGACGAGTAATAGCGGACATGCTTCATCAGAATGATTGTAAATACCATCCATCAAAACGCGAATACCTCTAGCATGGCACTCATCAATTAACTGCTTGTAGTCATAACTAGAGCAGTAGCTAGATTCGGTAGCGAAGAAATGCCGAACTTTATAACCCCAGCTATAATCCCCAGGAAATTCATTCACTGGCATGAATTCAATTGCGTTAATTCCCAGTTCGCTGAGATAGTCTAATTTTTCAATTACGTCTTGGAATTTACCGTGGTTTTGTTCGTCACCATCTCCTCCAGAAAAATCAGCTACGTGAAGTTCGTAAATAATTAATTCCCGATTGCTTGGCAAAGATTTGTCATCGTGTTGCCAAACGTAATCATCGACAATTTTTTTTCCGTCTTTAATCTGTAATATACTATTGTGGTTATCGCGATCGACATCTGTAGCATAAGGATCGATCGCTTCTATCCATTCATCGACGGTAAAATTAGGACTTTTGGTTTGTAGGCGAAATTTGTATTGGTATACCCCATCTATTAATTCTATTTGGGTGCGGAAATATCCATCCTCACCCTTGCTCATGGGAATTTCTTGCCAGTTGGAGAAAGAACCGATTAAGTTTACTGCGTTATTGTAGGGAGCAAAGAGCGAGAATTCTTGATAATTTTGCATTACCTTGCCCGATCAACTGCTGTGTATGACAAAATACGTCAATTTTCTCCACAGGAGTCGGGCGATCGCGTCATACCAGAGAATGACATCGAGCAATTTCACATTTTATAAAAGTTTGGGCGAATAGAATTCGCGACTACAGCAATTATGTTGTTTGTCTAGCTGCGAATTCTATGGCGTTTCCCCTATAGGTGAAACACGTTCGCAGGGGCGCACAGCTATGCACCCCTATAAGTCTATATCCCTCATCCGACTGAGAATGGCATTTGCCTTCAGAAATTTTAGACAGTTGCCTGATTAGCTGCTACATTGCCATTATTCACCACATTATTCAAGTTTGAATTTTCCAATTTTGAATTATCCGAATTTGAATTTTCCAGAATTGGTTTACGGGTTTTGAGGTCAAATTTGTAGCCATGAGGCAAAATGTGCAATCTTGCGCCACAGATTGCTAGCGGTTCATCTTTTAAGATTTCGTCTACGTTAGTATATGTTGCTTCTGATTCGTCAACTACGGTGACAGAACCTTCGCCAATGACTTCAAGTTGGTTATCTGCGACTACCATAGCGGTATTTTCGTCAATGCCAAATCCTAAAACGGCTGGTTGCTGTGCTAAAGCAGAAATTAAGCGTCCCAATCGTCCCCGTTGGGAAAAATGTTGGTCTATTACCACTCCTGGCAAAAATGCCATCCCTGGTCCTAAGTCCACCGTATCCATCCGAGGGTGGGTTTCCCCATCTCCTTCGACAATCATCACATCTGGCATTACCGCCGCACCCGCACTTGTACCTCCTACGACAACTCCTTCGCCAAAACGCTTGTGAATTAGAGTATCTATTTCTGTATCTTTGAGAATGTCAGTGATACGAGCTTGGTCGCCACCAGTGAAAAAGATTCCTGTAGCTTTTCCTATTGCTTCTAAAGCAGTAGAGGACCTAGCATCTTCGCGAGTTTCCGTGTCAACTATACGGGCATCTTCCGCGCCTAGACGCTCAAATACTCTAATATAGTTTTCTCCTACATCTCTCGGTAATTCTGTAGCTGCGGTCATAATGACAATGCGTGCTTTTGTTCCCCCAGCACGGCGTACGAATTCCCGCAAAACTTGGCATTCGCCTTCTTTATCTTCTGCACCGCCAATAATAACCAGCGCCCCCTGATTGTTACTCATATTCTTATCCATACCATACTTTGAGTGAGTATTTTCAAGAAAACATAACAAATACCCTAGCCAAAACCATCTTTTGGTAGATTCCGATACAGAATCATAAAAATTAACATAGTAAGCGTGTTAATTACGATCGCCTTGGTCGAAAATAGCTCCCTTAAAAAAAGACCCCTACTGAGGGTCTATATCCAAAAAGTACTTTTTAGTTAGCGGCTTTAATTGCGATCGCGCCGACAAACTAGATCGCTCAGAAAATGACGAGCTTGTTCCAGAGAAAGATGTCGGGGCTTACCATTAAATACAATTTGGTACTCTTTTTCATTTGCACCGTCACCGTAGCCGGAAATCAGTTTGCGGTGAAAAGCTTCCTCCGCTAGATATCGGACTTCGTTTCTTAGATCGGTTACTGTGCCTTTCATGGTCAACGATTCCAAAAAATTTATTTATCCTTTAGTTATATGGAATTTTGTTGGCTCGTACACCTTTCCAAAGTTGTATTTTTCGCTACCGTACGATCTGCTATAAATAGCAAGTGGGAGTATATCAATCGGATGATGTCATTGGTCATTAGTCATTTGTCGCTAGGTTTTAGAGGATTTGGTTGTCATATTAATACACGGAAAACATATGTAATTTGTTTTAGTAAGCAAACAGCTATTTTTTGAAAAAATTAACATTAAAAATGCTAGCAGGGCAGAATGCTCAAAATTGAAAATGACGTATTTCCTGCTTGTTGACAGATAACAACATAGCTTTCAGTTAATCGAAGAACAACAAGGAAGTAGTAAATATTAAAAAAGCAAGTAACTAATGTCAATTGCCCAGAAAGCAATTAGCTGTTGGATAATGACAAATAACAGAAGGAGGAAAAATAGTGGCAATAGATACAAGTCCAGAAGTCGTGCGCGTTAATGCTAGAAAGACAGATATTTTCGATCTATTCAACTTTAAGCATTACATTGGTTCCAACCCCCATTTAGATACGGCAGCCTGTACTTTTGACTTTGCTTTGACAGGGTATCGAGAACCACTAGCGATCGCAGATTATGTAGAAAAGATTAGCGATCGCTATCCCCACCTGCGCGAGGAAAAATACGAATCTCACGCTCATTTGTTTGCACGGACATTATCAGAAGTCAGCAAACTAGATATGGGTTTGCACTTTCACCGTTGGAACGTGAAACCATCCGAGCGGGGAGACAAAATTAGCGTTCAGTCGCTCCATACCAGAACTACAAGTTCGGTCATTTACTTCGTCTGGGACTGGTTTGAAGCCATGACCTTAGATGAAGAAATTGCCTTTGACGAACAGATGCGTAATCTACAAAGTATCTTTCGTAGGTCTGTTTACGGCGGTCCCACGGTATACTCGCTCTTACGCAAAGCTAACGAAAAAGGCATTCCCGCTTTTTATTTGTGGGATGAAGGACTGATGCAATACGGCTACGGTCGCAAGCAAGTGCGCGGCATAGCGACAACATTTGACGGCGACAGCCATATAGATTCGGACTTTACCACCCGCAAAGATGACTGTAAAGCTTTTTTAGCTACCCTTGGCTTTCCAGTTCCAAGAGGGGAAATCGTTACCAGTCGCGAGGGAGCCTTAGATGCAGCCGAAGACATTGGCTATCCCGTCGCGATTAAACCTGTCGTCGGTCATAAAGGCATTGGCGTAACCGCCGACGTGAGAAACTCGGAGGAATTAAGAGCCGCCTTTAATCGTGCTGTCAAGGCAGTTCCAGAAGACCAGCCGATCCGGATTATTGTAGAAAAAAGCATCTCTGGTGCTGATTTCCGCTTGCTGTGCGTTAACGGTCGATTTGTCGCCGCGACCGAGCGCCGTCCTGCTTCAGTAGTTGGAGATGGATATTCCACGATTTCGGAATTAATCGATCGCGAGAACCGTTCCGATGCACGTAGAGACACGCCAACTTCCGCCATGAGTAAAATCCAGCTCGATGAAGCTATGGAGATGTATTTGGAAGAGCAAGCCTTATCCCTCGATAGTGTCATCGAAGAAGGACAAAGGGTGTATTTGCGTAAAGTTGCCAACCTTTCCTCTGGTGGCGTGAGTATCGATGCAACACCTAAAGTTCATCCAGACAATACGATCCTGGCGCAGGATGTCGCGCAGCATTTTCGTTTGACCTGTTTGGGTATCGATGTCATTTCCGAAGATTTGGCAAAATCTTGGAAAGATAGCAGCTTTAGCATTCTCGAAATTAATGCTGCACCTGGTATTTTTATGCATCTTAACCCCGCAGTGGGCGAGAGCGTTGACGTACCCGAAAAGATTTTAGAAACCTTTTTTGATGGGGGAACTGAAGCCAGAATACCGACAATTAGCTTTAACCGAATTAGGGTAGGGGAATTACAAGCAACCATCGACCAAATTTTATCTCACCGTCCCGATTGGGTCATTGGTGCTGCGTGTCGGGATGGCGTTTTTATCAACCGTGCAGAAAAGATTTTGCATCGAGATTACAATACAAACGTCCAAAATTTGTTGCGTAATCCCAAACTCGATTTACTCATTGTCGAGTATGCAGAAAATGTTTTAGCAGCCCAAGGAATGTTTTATTACGGCAGCAATATGGTGGTTTTAGACAATCCCACAGAAATTGAAATGATGTTAGCGCGAGATGTTTTCGACGACTCTACTGTAATTATCAAGCAGGGAGATAATGTTTCAATTCGCCGCCAGGGATTGCTCGAACAATATAAGTTGGGTGTGGATGAACCGTTTAGTCGAGTTTATCTAAAGGAAATTCCCACTATTTTGTAGTCGGTATTCGATCGCAATTTGCTGTTTGGCTCCGGCAGAGAAGATCCCCCCCACCCCCCTTAAAAAGGGGGGCTATAGGAGCTTATTTAACTTAAAGGGGGGGGTTATAGGAGCTTGCATATGGTGTAGTTTTAGTCAAATAGTATGAGTAGATGTATTAACTATTGAGAAGTTACCGATTACCAATTACCAATTACCAATTACCATCCGTAGCTTACCCAAATTATGACTGCTTTCGATTATTCTTTAGATTTTAAAACCATTGACTTTCGCCAACACCCAGAGTTGTATCGAGTTGGTAAAGGCGAGCAAGGAGTGCTTTTAGTAGAGCCATATAAATCGGAAATTTTACCTTACTGGCGATTTAAAACTCCCGAGATTGCCAAAGAATCTAGCCAAAAAATCTATGGATTATTTCTAAATTATTTAGCTACAGATGACTTTGTTGGTGCAGATATGGCACGAAAGTTTTTACAAATGGGATACACGCGATCGCGCCGTTATGCAAATCATAAAAGTGGGAGAAAATATAAAAATAATCCTCAAAAAATGACTGCTCCAGAGGCACAGCTTCAGGCAAGAAAGGATATTTTGCCTTATGAAGTCGATCCAATTAAAGCCGAATCTGCGGCAATATTTAAGGAAAAATGGATACAAGCTAAAACGGACGAGAAATACTTGCAGTTATTGGCAAAGCACAAACAAATGCATGAAAGTTAGATTTTCTAGTAGGGTAGACATTGCCCACCCTACAATTAGATTTTTAGATTCCAGCATGACCGAGAGCTAAGCCAGCCACAAGCATTCCTAATACTAAAAAAGGCTGGGCGCTTGCCTGGTACTTGACATCATTTTTTAATGGATCGCGCAAGAAATACATGTCTTGAAACACGATCTGCGGGATGACTAGAAATATGAGAATGGTCGCATACAAGTTTTGACCAATACTAACTAAGTACGCCGCAATTCCCATCTGAAAAATATCGATCGCCAGGACGCAAATCCAAGCAGCTGTAGAAATCCCGAACATCACGGGTAAAGACTTTAAACCTAATTGGCGATCGCCTTCTACACTCTTAAAATCATTCACCACGGCAATTCCCAATCCTGCCATGCTGTAGATCAGTGTCAAAATTGCGATCGTCCAGTTGAGATCGCCAAATAAAGCATGACCAGTCCACCAGGGTAAAGCAATATAGCTCGCTCCCAAAGCGTAATTACCCAACCAACCATTTTGCTTTAGTTTTAGTGGTGGAGCTGAATATATATACGCTAGGAAACAGCCACCTATTGCCAGTGCTGTAATTGTGAGAAACTGATGACCTGCCCACCGATCTAAAGCAAAAGCAACTCCCAAGCCAGCCACTAGTAGCACGAGAATTTGGCTCACAACTTGGGGAACGGAAATTGCCCCAGAGGGAATCGGACGATAGGGTTCGTTGATGGCGTCAATTTCGCGATCGTAGAAATCATTGAGGGTTTGGGTATAACCCGTCAACAACGGTCCCGCCAATAACATAGCAGCAGCAGCAATTAAAACATGTTCCAGCGTCCAGGTATATTTTCCCGAAGAAGCTGCGCCACAAATTACACCCCACATCAAGGGAATCCAGGTAATTGGCTTCATTAATTGCAGGCGAATTTTCCAAATCGAACTTTCGCCAGGACTTGCGCCTTTCATCCCCAGCAATTGCCTGGTTTTACCACTGCGATCGCTTTGTAAACTAGTAACTGGATTGGTAGCAGACCCAATTTGCTCAGCAGCCTGCTCTGAATTACTATTTGGAAATGCAGAAGAGGGAGTTGGATCTGACATAAAAAGAGTGAGTAGTGAGTAGTGAGTAGTGAGCAGTGAGCGGAGAGGATGTTGTTCGTCGATCGTTATTGGTCAATTGTAATTCTGACGGCAACGAATCATGAACGGTCAACACCCCTAGCCCCTAGCCCCTAGCTCCTTCTACAAAGATACGATCAAATAGCCCTGCTGAAACTTTGCGCCCGTGACAGTTCTGCCGCTCAAACCTGGGGGAAGGATAATATTGCGACGATGATCGCCTGCTTCTATAGTAATTTCGCCACCCGATTGCGTCAGCTTGACTTGCTTTTTGTCAAATCCTGGTAAAAAGACGCGGACTTGGCGCGCTGCTACGTCAATTTCTAAAGGATTGGGAGCTGGTGCAGGTTGGGTAAAATCTGGTAAAGCCTCGATTAGGGGTTGCCAGTCGCCAGAAGTAGCAGTCGGAACGGTACTGACAGGTAAAGGCGCAAACTCAGATTTTAGAGCTTCTGCCGCAGTTGTTTGATTGGCGATCGCACCTGCTACGGTTAAACCAATCAGCTGAGAACTACCCCACAAATAACGCGCTGTTGCCATACTCGCCGGATTGTCGGTAACAACTAAATAAGCTGATAGCCGTTTGGGATCGGCAAGGGCGGCTTTTCCCTGCTCTAGAATGTTGGTAACTTTGCTCGTCGGTTGAGCCAAGTTATCCCCAGTCCAACTAACGTTAAAGACACTAGCTAGTAGTGGCTGGAGAAACGGCGATACCGTTCTACCCAAGTCGGAATCTGTTAATAACTTACCAAAGCGTCGAGCATACCAACTCAGACTTTCCGGCATCCCCAATACCCGCAGCATCGACGAGTCACCGCTACCGTCGTAAACGATCGCGTCATACTTGCCGCTAGCATCGTACTCTCGCAAGGCGTTGAGTACCAATGCTTTATCCATCCCTGGCAACACCACTAGTTCTTGTCCGTAAACATCCTTAATTATGGGCGTACGGAGATATTGCGTCTCTAACTTTTTCACCTCATCCCAGTTGCGTTCCAACAGAGTCGAAGTTTTTAACTGTACGACTTGCAGGTTTGTCGCCACTTCTTGAGGATCGGCTGTTAAAGTTGTATCTAACAACAATCCCAACCCTGGCTGATTGTCATCTGTTGCCAATAAAACCCGCTGTCCTTGGCTTGCTAGACGCTTAGCAGAGGCGATCGCGATCGTCGTGCGTCCAGTCCCGCCCTTGCCCAAAAATGTCAAAATTAGGGGCATTGTTTGCTTTCCTAATGAGTGCAAATAAGTTATGTCTGGTCAAGTTTCCCTCACGAAAACCCTGCCAGACATCTTCCCAGTCACGTAGGTTTAATTTCGTCTTCAAAAAACCAGGTGCTAAAGTTGTCATCAAACTGCACCACGACTCCAACGCCGCTACCATCAGTCATTTTGAAACCCTTGATCGTACCGACTTGTCCGAGTCGTTTGACAACGGGAGGAGATACTCTATCTCTCAGGCGATATACTTTAACCTTCTGTCCAATTTCCATTCCAGTACTACAATTCGTTACGAACCATGAATTAGTGTAGCCGAATCGGGGGCTTTCTGGAGCAAGAGAGAGCAGGTGAGCAGGTGGGCAGGTGGGCAGGTGGGCTTTGCGTGCAACTACCAACTACCCATTACCCATTACCCATTACCCATTCCTCGGTCACTGACAACTAACAACTAACTTGACTTTATAACGGTAGTGTGGAACATTATCATGTAAATTTGCTTCAGTAGACTAAAACTCGACTAGGAAAATCGATGAGTCGAGTTAAGTCAATTGGTGATATGGGGAGTTGGCAGCTATGAGGGGTATCTCTTTGATTCAAAGTGTTCTATTGGATATAGATAGCGGCGATTAGCTCGTCGTCCTGGCTCAACGAGGCGATCGCGCGCGCAAGACGAATTATTGAGATGTTTTACCCTTATAGTTTGGGCTAGATGTTAACTCCACTGATAGGATTTATCTTAGGCACGGCATTGCTGCTAGAGGCAGTCTTAGCCTACACGGGTGTTTACTGGCAGAAAACACCAATATTTGGCAGGCAGAAAAGAAATCTGCTGCTATTGAGTGGCAAAGTTATGATAGCGTCAGCCCTCATTTTGGGAATGTTAGGCTACTTTAGCCTGCTCGATGCTCCTTTGCTACGTAAAGTGAGAATTGTTTCGATCGCAGTAGGATTCTTGCTTACTGGTTTCCAGTTTGGCAGAATTATCATCAATAGACAGTCTTATCAAGCGATCGGGAAATCTTATCAAGTCTTACAAGATCGCCTTAAAGCTCAATGGCAACTAGTACAACGCTACTGGGAGTTACTGCGTGTTTTAGTATCGCGTCATCTCAAAGTGCGCTATCGCGGTTCGTTTTTAGGTGTGTATTGGTCGCTATTGAACCCATTAATCATGACTGTAGTGTACACGGCAATTTTTGGTGCTACTTTTGCTTCCTATTACGATAATTCAATTTTGAACTACGTGTTGGCAGCTTTTACAGGGTTGGTGGTGATCAATTTCTTTTCGGCTTCTACATCCCAAGCATTAGTAAGCGTAGTCAGCAATGGCACTTTGCTAAACAAAATTCAGTTACCGATGAGCATTTTTCCGGTATCGATGATAACAGCAAATGTCTTTCAATTTGCTGTAGGCGTACTGCCGTTGCTAGCAGTTGTAACTTTGGCGATCTCTAAAAATATCGTCAATGTCATAGCACTTGTGCTACCTCTGATATCCCTTGCTTTGGTTTGTCTTGGCATTAGTTTTTTAGTCAGTGCGTTATATGTCTTTTTTAGAGATTTACCTTATTTTTATGAGTTGATTTGCTTCGTCCTCTGGATCAGTAGTCCTGTATTTTATCCAGCCGCTATTGTATCGCCTAACATTAAACCTTTACTATCATTAAATCCGCTCTCACCCATTATAGAGAGCATTCGCCAAATTGCTTTATCAGGTGAATCGCCCAACCCCAATTTGATTATCAGTGCCATGCTGAGTGGAGTTATTATTTGGTTGTTTGGATGGATGTGCTTTCATTGGTGGCGTTCTCAGTTCATGGATTTGCTGTAAATGGAAGAAGCAATTCGTCTCGATCGCGTCTCGCTGTGGCGCAGAACACAGGAAGAGTTTTCTTATGACTTGAAGAAAACTGTCTTATCAGTGTTGGAAGGTAAGTATCGCCAGCCAGCCAAAAAGTTAGTGCTAGATCAAATTGATTTTGTGGTACAATCTGGCGAGAAAACCGGAATCATTGGTGCAAATGGCTCGGGAAAGTCTACTATATTGAAAGTGATTAGCGGGATTTTAAAACCTACCACTGGAGTAGTAAGAGTCCGAGGTCAAATCGCACCTCTGATTGAACTGGGAGCGGGTTTCGATCCAGAAATTTCAGTGATGGACAACATCATACTTTATGGTGTGTTGTTAGGGTTTTCTAGAACGGAAATGCGAGAACGCGCTAGATCGATTTTAGATTTTGCTGAGTTAGAAGAATACGCTTACGTACCCGTGAAGGCATTGTCATCAGGGATGGCGGCTCGGTTGGGATTTGCGATCGCTACAGACGTACAACCGGATATTTTGATTTTAGATGAAGTGCTGTCAGTTGGAGATGAAAGCTTTAAGAATAAATGCAAAAAACGGATGCAAAAATTTTGGGAGGCTCATGCAACTGTTTTGGTTGTCTCTCACGATTTAGATTTTGTGAAACAGTCGTGCGATCGCGTATTGTGGTTGGAAAAAGGTAAAGTCAAATTTATCGGTAAATCAGAGGAGGCAGTGGATTATTATTTAAGTGGGATTTGAGGGTTAATTAAGCACTCCAGCGTTTGAATTAGTTGTCAGGTTACTGAGGTAAATAAGCTAATGAACTTGAAAGGAGTCAATGTTTTAGTAGACGGCTATAACTTAGAACTCGTCCAGGGAACGGGGATAAAAACCTATGGATTAAGTTTAGTTAAAGCCCTAACTGCTGTCGGAGCAAATGTTGATATACTTTGCAGCCGTTATAGCGATAATAGTAACCCAATTTTGAGCGAAGTTTTGTTTTTTGACAGGCAAAACGATAAAGTCGATACTTGGGGACAAATCAAAACAGCAATTAATACTATTAATCCACTTTACAGGGCAAAAAAAATTCAATTGAGTGATTTCGTCGTGAAGCAAGAAGGAGATAATTTTTTCTCTACTTTAAAAGACTTTGGCGAGATTATTAACATCCATAACTGCTATACATATGCTAACAGTCTAAATAAAAAGTTTTCAATTAATACGAAAATCGGCTTAGATAAAAAAATAGATATATGGCATGTAACTTATCCTCTACCAATTACAGTTAATCGTGCTAAGAAGATTACGACAATTCACGATTTGATTCCTTTAAAACTACCATATACGACATTAGACGATAAAAAATTCTTTTTTAAACTTGTTAAGAAAGCTCTACGAGAGTCAGCCCTAGTATTAACAGTATCAGAATGTACGAAAAAGGATATTCTCAATGTTTTCGATGTCGATCCCGATAAAATTTGCGTAACTTACCAACCAATTTTAGCAAAAGATGTATCTTTTACAGAAGATAGTCTTGCTATTGCCTTGAAAAAATACAAGTTGAAGCCGCAACAGTATTTCTTATTTGTCGGAGCAATAGAACCGAAGAAAAACGTTGGTAGACTAATCGATGCTTACAGTACCATAGATACCGATATGCCCCTAGTTATTGTTGGTAAGCGGGGGTGGTTGTGGGATGGCGAAATCGGCAAATTAGAAGGTTTGTTTGGCAAAAACTTTACCAGAAAAGTCAAGTTACTGGAATACGTATCTAAGCAGGATTTACTTCATTTATATAGCGGTGCGTACTGCTTTATTTTTCCATCTCTATACGAAGGTTTCGGCTTACCACCTTTAGAAGCAATGTCGTTAGGATGTCCGGTGATTACTTCTAATGTTTCTTCTCTCCCTGAAGTATGTGGAGATGCTGCGCTTTATGTCAATCCTTACAGTACAGATGATATTAAGCAAGCAATGGAATATTTACTGAACGAGCCAGAGATGCGAGCGAAGTTGAGTACATTAGGTGAAGAGAGAGTCAAAGTATTTAGTCAAGAGAGCTATAGTAAAAGACTTTACGAGGCTTATACAAAAGTTTTATAAATAAGTTTTATCTATATTGTGATGAAGATTGACTTATGGAATTTCCGGCTAGCGATCGATATTGGACTGAAGCCCTGACATTTTTAGAGCAACACGCTCAACCTTTAGATGCTATCTTAGCACCTAATGAATTTTTGGAGTTTTTTCCAGGTACGTATCATTATAATATTTCTTACTTGCTACCAGCCGATCGCTTTGCTTTCCATGTTTTTCATAAAGGAATGGTTACTCAGGTAGAACAACCTTTTTTACTAGAAGTTTTGCAATACTTTCAGCCAGTTTTTGCAAATTCAGTGTTTGTAATCTATGCAAATGCCTTAATAGATGTTTCTCCTGCTGACGAGCATATTCAACCGCTACTGAATCAAATTTCTCAGCAACCTCATAACAGCTCAAATGAAAAGCAAAAGTATGCCGCAGTAGTAACTACTTACAATCGTCCTCAATGTTTGGCGCGATCGCTTCCCCAAATTTTAGCACTTAACATACCGACTATCGTAATAGACGACGCATCTACTCCAGAAAATCAAAAAATAAATCAAAGTATTATCGATAAATATCAAGATAAATATCAAGTTTTATTGCTCCAAATTCCTTCTAACCGAGGACTACCAAACTCAATTAATACTGGAATCAGTTATTGGTTAGCCGACCCAGATATTACCTGGATATCTTATTTTCAAGATGACGTGGATGTCAGCCCTGACCTCATAAAAGTTATGGCTCAAATCCAAGATTGTCAAGAGCGACCCTTGCTGACTGGTCGAGATGCAACAGAACACCCAACTTTCAAGTCTACAAATATAGCAGATCGCACTGTTTTACTGAAACGCTCTATACCAGGGATTCATCTTCACGCTCATCGTAACTATTGGGCTTCAGTATTACCGATTCCTACCCCTTACTTAGGCTGTCCTAAAGCCAATCGCGGTAGGCTCGGTCAAGGGGCTGATGAAGATTGGTGGATTGCAACTTGGTCGCCTAACTCTGTTGTGAAGCAAGGCGGTTATGTAGTTTGCGTACCTAATTTAGTCACTACGTTCGATACTACAGGACAAAATTCCACATGGCAAAATTTTATTTCTAGTGCATGAATATTTTTTCAGCGTAAAGCACCGATCGCTACACAATCAATTGTCTGCTCTTATTGTCAGTTTCACCTTCAAATAAATCTCTCAGACACGCAATCTATGTTATTTCCTCAAAGCGATCGCTACTGGTTAGATACACTTAATTTTATTAAATTACATGCTAAAATTGAAGACTCTTTAGTGGCTCCAGAAGAGTTTTCTGCGGTGTTTCATAATACCTATCCTTACGATGAAACTTTTTCTGGGAGAAAACTTAACTATGAATGGGTATTAATTCACAAAGGGAGAATAGAAGAATTAGATGATGTTTGGTTTAAACAACTAACTCAAGAATACAATGCAGTATTTGCTAATGAAGTATTTGTTGTTTTTAGCAGTCGTCAAGATCTTTCTCCCGCCACCTCCGAACATATGGAATCTTTTTGGACATTAGTTAAACAACTTTATAACCAGAGCTATACGGCAATTGCAGTAAATAGTAGCAGGCTCTCGATCGACCTCAGAAATATTCAGGTGAAAAAAATTGCTTCTATACCATCTGGGAAATTGGAAGCTTTATGTCGTAATAGTTGTCAAACAGCCTATTTAGGTAACGATACAATCTTGTGTCGCGTTCTAGGCAAATATTTGTTTTATGCTGATGCTAAAGATGTTAACATTACTCCTCATCTTTGCTTAGACGGATACTGGGAGTCATGGATTACTATCGCTATGATTCGCACTCTACAACCTGGCTGGCAATGTATAGATGTAGGAGCAAATCATGGGTACTACTCAATTATTATGGCAGATGCCGTAGGCGCTGAGGGACGCGTACAAGCTATAGAACCAAATCCACGATTGTCTACGTTACTTCAACAGACAATAGAGTTAAATGGATTGAACAAACAAGCAAAGGTTTTACAACAAGCTGTTTCCGATACAAATGGAGAAAAAGCTCTTTTGGTGATTCCTAGTGGAAGAGGTTTAAATGCATCAATACACGAGCTGGCTAAAGCAACAGACGAAACAACTAAAGTTGAGACAGTCACGCTCGATAGTTTAACACAAGATTGGTCGCGAGTTGATTTTGTGAAAATAGATGCTGAAGGTGCAGAAGAAGGAATTTGGCGCGGAATGCGCGATACAGTTAGTAGGAATAAAGACATAGTAATAATTATGGAATTTAAGTGCGATCGCTACACAGATCCAAAATCGTTTTTACTAGATATTCAAGCAGCAGGTTTTGCGTTACGCTACGTTGACTACGATGCAAAGATTAAAGATTTAACCGTGGAACAATGCTTAGCCGAGCGCCAGCACGAAGACTGGATGTTGTTTTTAAAGCGGGACTGAGCTGATGCTTAAGATAATTTAACTAAAGGATTGACAAAAGATTTAAAATCATAGACCCTATAGGGCAGCTTCAAGCGATCGCACTTATTAAAAAAATGAAAGAACCAGTTTTAGAACCATTACTAAGATGGATGCGGCTCCAAAAGATTATCCGTTGCATTCCTCAAAAGTCTATTATTTTAGATGTGGGATGCGGTGTATCGGCAGCTTTTCTAAAAACTGTATCGCCTCGGATTAAACAAGGATTTGGCGTAGATTTCAAAACAGAAAATCGTCAATTTAAGAACATTCAAACACAGCAAATCAAATTAAACGATCGCTTACCATTTAACGATGCAACTTTTGATGTCGTAACTATGCTGGCTGTTCTCGAACATATCGAGAAAGAACGGGAAATTTTACAAGAGATTTATCGCGTTCTCGTACCTGGCGGAAAGCTGATTGTTACAGTACCTTCCGTCTGGTCGCAGCCAGTATTAGAATTTCTCGCTTATAAGTTAAAAATAGTCAGCGAGGACGAGATCGCAGATCACAAAAGATATTATAATCGCAGTAAATTAAAAAGAGTCTTAGTTGACTCGATCAGTTTCGAGCAATTCGAGCATCAATATTTTCAGTTGTGGATGAATAATTTCTGTACTGTGGTTAAGAGGAGTGAGTAGCTAAAATGAATCTTTCAGTTGTTATTCCCTGTTTTAACGAACTCGGCACTATTGGTCAGGTAGTCGAAGCAGTTAAAGCGTCTCCCGTAAATTGCGAAATCATTATCGTTGATGACTGTTCCACCGATGGTACGAGAGAAGTACTGCGATCGCAAATAGCACCTCAAGTCGATCGCATCATATATCACAAGAAAAATCGCGGCAAGGGTGCTGCCTTACGCACTGGGTTTGCGGCTGCAACTGGCGATATTGTCATCGTTCAAGATGCCGATCTCGAATACGATCCCCAAGAGTATTCTCTCATGATCGAACCAATTGTCAACAATAAAGCAGATGTGGTTTTTGGTTCTCGCTTTCAAGGCGGTAGACCCCACCGAGTAGTTTACTATTGGCACATGGTAGGAAATAAGTTTTTAACTACCCTATCCAATATGTTCACTAACATCAACTTATCCGATATGGAGACCTGTTATAAAGCTTTTCGGCGTGAAATTATTCAATCCATCAGAATCGAAGAAAATCGCTTTGGATTCGAGCCAGAAATAACAGCAAAACTAGCTAAAATCGATTGCCGAATTTATGAGGTCGGCATTTCATATTACGGTCGAACTTACAAAGAAGGTAAGAAGATTGGCTGGAAAGATGGTTTTCGAGCCATTTTTTGTATTCTCAAGTATAACCTGTTTAAAACCGCTCCACATTTCATTCAAGAATCTCATAAAAGCCGCTCTTTAGTTTCTTCAGATGTTTAACTGCATCCTAATCCGAGTAATCTTGCAAGGTTAACTAACAACAGGTTGTTTCATTTCGCATGTTAGGATAGTAAGACTTTGATACTTGCTACTCCTAACATACTCATAACTGCAATTTTAAGATAATTAGCTAACTTGACTTTTGTAAAGCATAAAAGAAATAGTAGATAGACATCTAGATAAACGCGTGAATAATCTAAGTAGTAATATACGATATGTTTGCTACTAAAAGAAAATAAGAGCAAATAAGGTATAAAAATAGCTAAAATTAATTTGTTTTGAGTCAAAGATTGTAAGGAAAACCACGCAACACCAATAAACATACCGATTAAAAGGATAAATGAATAGTTTTGCAACCAATCCATAGTTCCACTCGGTATAGCTAGAAATCTATTAAATGTGGCGCGAAACAAACTGTCAAAAGCTCCAGAGGGAGTAGCATCGCCTACTTTAGGTAGTCTGAATAGAACGTAAGCGTTCCATAAAGTAAAGGGAATCAATGCCCAAAATAAACATTTAAATATACGCCACTTGCGTTCAATTATACTAACAATTGCCATAGCTACCCATGCTAGTAACAATGTCTCGCGAGTTAAACAGGCAAGGCAAAGAGATATCGAGGTGAAAATAGGTTTATCAGTACGATAGTAGTAGATAGCAGCAACAAGAAACAAACTACTGAGAATATCTGCGGTGGCGAAAGTCAAACTCAGCCAAATTCCAGGAATAGCTAGGGTTAATAGACCTTGCCAAGAATGGAGATGGTAGACTTGAAAGATCGAGCTAACAAAAAATACTAATAACACTATAGCTATACAGTTAATAGCAACCATTACCCAGGGAATTACTATCGGATTACCAAAACCGAATACGTGCCCCACTAATGGATATAAAATTCTTCTATAGCGATAAACAGGATTATCTAAAGCCGCGATCGTACCCTTGTTTTGTAAAAGAGGATCTAAAGCTATACTGAGAAAATACTGCCCATCGTATCCCCCTTCATTTTGATATACTGTTACCGCTTGACTTTGCAAGTAAGGTGAAACTGGTAGTCGCGAACCGATTCTAAAAAAACCAGTGATGTTGCTGTCAAATTTAGAGAAGAAAAGGAAAAAAACGACAATTACTACTAAAATAGAAGCGATCGCCGAATTTTTCAATGCTGAAGCTCGATTTAGCATTTTCTCTACAAAAAATACCAGTTGAAATTAGTGATATATTACCTTAAATGCGATCGCTTGCAAATGTAAAGCGCAGGGTAAACAATACTCATCCTACAATTACAGCGGATGTGGCTCGCGATCGCTAGCGAATTGTCATATTATCGAGCTAAGATAAAAGATGATGTCATTTATAGAAATTACCGCTTTTAGTAAAATGTAGTATGCAAAACTGCGATCGCACGCTTTTAGTAACTGGTGGATTAGGTTTTATCGGTTCTAACTTCATTTTGCAGGCGAGAGAAGAAAAGTGGGCTAAGATCGTCAATTTAGATAAGTTAACTTATGCCAGTAATCCGCAAAATTTAGCCCGATTGCAGGACGATTTAGAATATCATTTTATGCGTGGGGATATTGGCGATCGCGAACTATTAATGACTTTACTAGAGCAGTATCAGCCAAATGCAATTATCAACTTTGCAGCTGAAACTCATGTCGATCGCTCAATTCAGAGTCCGCACAATTTTATTCAAACAAATATAGTAGGAACGTTTCAACTTTTAGAAGTTAGTAAAGCCTATTGGGAGAAATTATCTGCACCGAAACAAGAGCAATTTCGTTTTTTGCACGTATCTACTGATGAAGTATATGGCTCTCTAGAAGCGCAAGCTCCAGCTTTTCGAGAAGATACTCCCTATGCTCCTAATAGTCCCTACGCTGCGTCAAAAGCCAGCTCAGATCATCTCGTCCGAGCTTACTTTCACACATATGGGTTTCCTACTTTAATTACAAATTGCTCGAATAACTATGGTCCGCGTCAATTCCCTGAAAAATTGATTCCTCTAGTGATTCTCAATGCTTTGCATGGTAAAACTTTACCTATATACGGAGATGGACAAAACATTCGAGATTGGTTATACGTCACAGATCACTGCGAAGCTCTCTATCTAGTTTTACAGTATAGTCGTGCCGGAGAAACTTATAATATTGGTGGTAAAAACGAGCAGACTAATCTAACAGTCGTTGAGAAAATTTGTACTATCCTTGACGAACTAGTTCCCAAACCGAATTCCTACTCATCTCTAATTACTTTTGTAAAAGATCGCCTCGGACACGACCGACGGTATGCTATAGATTGCAGTAAAATCTATAGAGATCTAGGTTGGCAGCCAATGGAAAACTTTGATAGTGGGTTATTAAAGACAATTCAGTGGTATTTAAACAACCCGAGTTGGGTAGAGCAAGTATTAACAGCGACCAGTGACCAGTGAATGACTTAATTGTGAATTATGAATTGTGAATTGGTAGTTGCTCTCTTAGAATGTTAGTTAACCTATCTTTTCTGATTGCTAAACCGACAGGGATTACAACCTATGCTCTCCATTTAATCCCGCACTTGCGATCGCTTCATCCCACCTTGCTAATTTCGCCTGTTGCTTCTCGTTTTCTATCTACACAGTCTCATGCTCAAGACACTTACTATTCCATTCCCGCTAATTTAACTCCAGAACAAGGTACAGTTGGACACTTACGGCGTTTATTGTGGACGCAACTGCAACTATCTCAAATTTACCGCCAATTGCACTCGTCGCTTTTATTCTCCCCCGTCCCAGAAGCACCCCTGTACGCGCACTGTCGCTACATCGTCACGGTTCACGACTTCATCCCCTTGCGCTTTCCTAGACTCTCACCTTTAACTCCCTACCACCGCTACTACATTCCCCAAGTTCTCAGCCAAGCACAACACGTTATTTGCAATTCTACTGCTACTGCCTCAGACGCGATCGATTTCTTGCAAATTCCAGCTAGCAAAATTACTTCCATACCGCTAGCATATGACGCTAACCATTTTCGGCAGATGAACTTATCACAACAGGATCGATACAGTTCAGATAAGATTCGATCCCCCCAACCCCCCTTTTTAAGGGGGGCATTGTTCCCCCCTTTTCAAGGCGGGCTAGGGGGGATCTTCGAGGATAGGACATTTTTAACTGAACTGTATTGTCAACAGAATGAAACTCGTCCTTACTTTATCTATATCGGTCGTCACGACCCGCATAAAAATTTACACCGATTAATTGCAGCTTTTGCTAAAATTCCTTGCCAGGATTGCGATCTCGTACTAGCAGGAACGGGCGATCGCCGCTATACTCCTAAACTACAAGCACAAAGCATAGAATTAGGAATTGCCGATCGCATCAAGTTTTTAGATTACGTTTCCTACGAACAACTACCAATTTTACTCAATCGAGCGATCGCATTAGTCTTTCCCAGTTTGTGGGAAGGATTTGGCTTACCCGTACTCGAAGCAATGGCTTGCGGTACTCCCGTCATCACGTCTAATCTTTCTTCTTTACCAGAAGTAACAGGGGATGCTGCTTTATTAGTTAATCCCTATAGTATTGAAGAAATTGCTGTTGCAATGGAAAGTATAGTAACTGACAGTAAACTGCGATCGCACCTTTCTAATTTAAGCTTAGCAAGAGCAAATCAATTTAGTTGGGAAAAAACTGGAATGGCTACTATTGAGGTATTAAAGAAATTTTTATAATTGTAGAAACGTTACATGTAACATCTCTACATCTACACAAACGAATGAAATTCCAACCATTTATCAATATCGCTCAAAACTCGATCTGGAATTTCCCACGGAAACAAATGAGCGGTGTTCGGGTAGCAAATCCATTCAGAATTTGATAAATGTCGAGCAGTTTCTTGACTCGATTCTGGAGTGATATGACGGTCGTTTGCCCCTGCCATAACTAAACTAGGACATTCAATTTGTAATAAATCCTGAAGACGATTGTAACTAGATTTGAGCGCAGTACTGAGGGCGCGTTGAGCAGAGGGAGAAGTTTGCAAATACGCTGAAACGGCATATTTAGCAATGTATTCATAAGTAGCAGGTGTATGCTGTTGAATTAAATAACGAAACAGCGATCGCTTACCAAAAGTCTCGATATGCCACCGATTACCAGGTTGTAACGCATTGGCGATCGCCGCTACACCAGTATACAAGTTATCCTGCCAGCTAATTGCAGGGTGACTGCCGCGAGGGCGAGCAGCCGTAGCAATTAAAATCATTCCCTTGACTCGTTCTGGCAGCTTTAAAGCCAATTCCATTGCTAAAATTCCGCCCAAAGACCAACCCAAAACTAGGCATTGACTAATTTTAAGCCGATCGAGAACTGCTTCCAAGTCATGCAGATGATCGGTCATAGCAAAATCAGTCTGAGTGCGACTATTGCCATAGCCTCGTAAGTCAGGAGCTATTGTTTGAAAACGTTGACATAAGTGTTGAGTAAACACGGACATACTCAATCCCGAACCAGGATGACCGTGCAAGCAGAGGATCGGGAAACCTTTACCTTGAACGTAAACATTTAGATTCACAACAGAAGATGCCATCAATATTTTTGTGTTTTACTATTTTTTAGTTTTACTACTTTATCGTCTCTTTATTACGATTGGCTATTTATCAGTAATTTTCCCGATTGAAAAGACTGCAACTATAGGAATACTTGTAATATTGCTATTTTAAATAGATTGTTAAATCTACCGTTATGGTTGTCATTTGCCATTTGTCATTTGTATTTTCACTACTCACTCTCCCCCTGACAACTGAATTATGCAAATGTCACGCTTGACTAGAATTTCCTGGCTTTACCTACTAGTTTTATTGCTGGGATACATAGGCACTGGTTGGCTCTTGTCCGATTGTAATGCTAACTGGTTGATATGGACGGGTACGCAAGTAGTGACCGTGCATTTAGCCTGGGTTGGTTTTGATGCTGTAGCTTTGGCTGTAGCTTGGATTGTTTTGCTTGTTTGGGCTGGAGCTTTTGCTATGACTTGGCCTCAAAGCATCCCTTGGGCAGGAATTCCCCCTTGGGCATTTGGTTTGGCTATGACTTGGATTATGGCATTGGGGTTAATTTTGACCTTAGCTCAAGTTAAAAAGATATTACTGTCTGCGGGATTGAATAAATATTTGGCTTTTTGGTTTTTGATAGTTATTACCTTAGTAGGTTTAGGCGCAGGCAGAATGCTAGACAGAGGTTTATCGATCAATTAAAGCTTATACGATAAGAAAAGTACTATCCACAAAATTCTCCTAAACACAGACTCTAAAAAATATACTCTCGGAGGCATTTTTGAAAAATTTATTTATTAAAGAACAAGTTAACTTACCTAATTATCGCACTAGAACTCCTGAATATTATTTACAGCAAATTGAACCAAGTGTTCTGACAAGTTTCAGTCAAGAACAGCTTCAAGCAATTATAAATATTTTAACTCAAGCAATACCTCAACCCTCGCCCAAAATTGTAGATTTTAGATTCAACATCGATCTAATTTTATCTCGATTTTATCTAGTTCTCTTTGTGGGTAAAGATCGCCGGAAACGCCAACGGCAATACATACCCGAAGGAATTGCTAGAATTGGGAATGCGATCGCAGTTGTCATACTCCTTTTGGGAGCCAACTTAGTTATTAGTGGTGTCATTTTACTATTTGCTTATCTACTTAAATCAGCAGTTGGCATAGATTTCTTTCCAGGGCATATTTCAGACTCGGTGAAAAAGATTTAATTGGTAATGGGTAATGGGTAATGGGTAATTGGTTGACGGTTGACCGATAACTGATAACTGATAACTGTCCCTAGCCCCTAGCCCCCAGCCCCTAATCCCTTATACTTATAGTTTGGACTGTGAAGCAAAGAGGGAGCGAGAGATGGCATCCATCATCCGCGAGTTGCACGGACAACTGGTGAATAAAGAACGCTCGGCGGCGGAGATTACGCAAGAGGCGTTGGAGCGGATTCAGGTACTAGAACCCAAGATCCACAGCTTTTTGTGCGTGACAGCGGATAAAGCATTAGAGCAAGCAAAAGCCGTGGATGCCAAAATTGCGGCTGGAGAAGAAATTGGCTTATTGGCTGGGATTCCCGTGGGTGTGAAGGACAACATGTGTACCAAGGGAATTCCTACCACTTGCGCCTCCAAGATTTTAGAAAACTTCGTCCCACCCTACGAATCGACGGTAACGCAAAAACTAGCGGATGCTGGAGCAGTAACGGTAGGCAAAACTAACTTGGATGAGTTCGCAATGGGGAGTTCTACCGAAAACTCTGCATTTCAACTCACGGCTAATCCTTGGGATTTAGAACGGGTTCCTGGAGGTTCTTCTGGGGGTTCGGCGGCGGCTGTGGCTGCGGCTGAGTGCGTGGTTTCTCTGGGTTCCGATACGGGTGGTTCGATTCGCCAACCTGCATCTTTTTGCGGTGTCGTGGGAATGAAGCCGACTTATGGGTTAGTGTCGCGTTACGGTTTAGTGGCTTTTGCTTCGTCTTTGGATCAAATTGGACCTTTCGGACGCACAGTGGAAGATGCCGCGATTTTATTAAGCGCGATCGCGGGTTACGATCCGAAGGATTCAACTAGTTTGAAAGTGGAAATACCCGACTACACTCAATTTCTCAAACCCGATATCAAATCGATGCGAATTGGGATCGTAAGAGAAACCTTTGCTGAGGGATTAGATCCGGCGGTAGAACAAGCTGTAAACAAAGCGATCGCACAATTAAAGCAACTTGGTGCGGAAATTAAAGAAGTTTCCTGTCCGCGTTTCCGCTATGGTTTGCCGACTTATTACATCATTGCCCCAAGCGAAGCTTCTGCTAATTTGGCGCGTTACGATGGCGTAAAATATGGCTTGCGCGTCCCCGATGCCGAAAATCTGATCGATATGTACGCTCGCACTAGAGCAATGGGTTTTGGTAAGGAAGTCAAGCGCCGGATTATGGTAGGAACTTATGCCTTATCTGCGGGTTACTACGATGCTTATTATCTCAAAGCACAAAAAGTTCGTACTTTAATTAAACAAGACTTTGAAAATGCCTTTGGGGAAGTGGATGTATTAGTCACGCCAACAGTTCCCATGACAGCATTTAAAGCAGGGGAAAAAACTGACGATCCGCTGAGTATGTATTTAACCGATTTGATGACAATTACAGTAAATTTGGCGGGTTTACCAGGATTGAGTATACCTTGTGGTTTTGACGACAAAGGATTGCCAATTGGGATGCAACTGATTGGAAATGTATTGCGGGAAGACCAATTATTTCAGGTAGCTCACGCTTACGAACAAGCTACAGAATGGCACAAAAAAGCACCTACGTTATGAAGTTGAACCTTTTCTACCATTTCTTACCTCTGCGGTTCCGATCGCCCTATACCTAATTGCTGGAGGATGATTTTGACATCCTCTAGGGTCAATCCGCAATAATAGTATTTCTGTTCTCTGAGGTTGACTAGGTAATAGCCCAAACGTCCGCCATTAATGCGGAACAATTCAACGACGATTTTGCTTTTAGTTAAGCCATAATCTTTCTCTCGGTTTGCGGTATCGATTGAGTTGCCGCTAGAGTTATAAAATATCTTGCCATGACGGAAATACCAAGCATCCTCAGTTCGCCGGACAATTTGATAGTAAGCGGGGTGGATGATTTTTGTTTTCAACATAAGTTAAAATACATGAAAGACTTGAAAAAAAGCAGCCTCTAAGGGCAAGTTAGAAGCTGCTAACCAGTCATCTGCGTGCAGATGCTCGTAGGTTTTTGAGGGTTGGTAGTCGCCATGACCATTACCCCGATCTGAGTTGACCGTTTTACTTCACCTCCTTATTTTTCTAAGGGGAGATTTTGTTATCTCCTTGGTTTAATAGTATTTTATTTATTTGTAAATGTTAACTATTTGTATAATAAGTAGCAAACTACCCTACAAATTGAGCAAGTATTACATACAGTGAAAAGTAAAATTAGCTTACTGGTATTCGGAATTATAGTATTTTTTACACAATTTCCAATTAGTTTTAAACCTGAAAATGGCAGTAATGTAAAAGTGAAAGTTGTGCCAATAATCTATGGAATGCCAAATCTAGAAGATTCCAAAGCAGCAGAAAAAGGAGAAATAGTATTAGGCGGTTGTGTATTTAACGATCTTAGTCCTCGTTGGCAAGTAGTGGTGGAAACTCCCTAGAGGATGTCGGACAAGTATTAAGCGAATAGAATTCGCGTCTACACAAACGAAGTCCGCCTGCGCGGACTAACAAAGCAATTTACATCTTTTCAAACCCGCGTAGGCGGGTAAAGCCTCGTGTAGCTGCGAATTCTATTCGCCTACTAAAATAAAGAACGAATGTATTTATCTAAGCGATCCATGCCTTTTTCAATTGATGTCATATCGGTAGCATAGGACAAGCGAATGCGATCGCCCGATCCAAAAGCAATCCCAGGTATTGCCGCAACTTGGTAAGACTCTAAAAGCTCTTGACAAAAATCCATTGATGTCTTACCAGTTTTACTAATATCGACAAAGATATAAAATGCTCCGTCAGGTTTGGCATAAGTAACTTCTGGAATTGCATCTAATCTTTGCATCATCACTTCTCGCCTTTTGGCAAAAGCTTGACGCATTTGTTCGACGCATTCTTGAGAACTTTCTAAAGCCGCGATCGCGCCAAATTGAGCAAAGGTACACACGTTAGATGTACTATGACCTTGAATCGTACTCGCAGCCTTAATTAACTCCACCGCACCCGCTAAATAGCCGACGCGCCAACCCGTCATCGAGTATGCTTTAGCAAAACCGTGACTGATAATAGTACGGTCAAAGATTTCTTTACCTAAAGAACCGATGCTGACGTGTTTTACATCCGTGTAAAGCAGTTTCTCGTAAATCTCATCAGAAACTACCAAAATATCTTTTTCAACTACAACCTCTGCTAATGCTTTTAACTCATCTGGGGTATAGACGACACCAGTAGGGTTAGAAGGAGAGTTGAGAACAAATAGCTTAGTTTGAGGCGTAATGCTAGCACGTAGCTGGTCTGGAGTAATTTTACAACTCGCATCCGTTTGGACAATTACTGGTGTACCTCCAGCCAAAATCACCATTTCAGGATAACTCAGCCAGTAGGGAGCGGGAATAATCACCTCGTCACCCGCCTCAATCAACACCATCATTAAGTTATATAAACCGTGTTTGCCCCCGTTGGTAACGATGACATTTTCTGCTTGGTAGTCTAAACCATTCTCTGTTTTTAACTTGTGGGCGATCGCTTGTCTTAACTTCGGTTCTCCCGCCGCCGCACCATATCTCGTCTTGCCTTCATCTAAAGCTTTTTTTGCGGCTGCTTTAATGTGTTCTGGAGTATCAAAGTCTGGTTCTCCGGCGCTGAAGCTACAAACATCTATCCCTTCAGCTTTCATGGCTTTGGCTTTGGCGGAGATTGCCAAGGTCAAAGAAGGCGTTACCTTACCCACTCGTGCTGCCAGTTTCATGGTCACTGCTAATTGCGATTCGATTCTATTCAGAATAGCTCAATCTAGTGGGGGAATTATTGGCTTTTCTCGCTTTAACAACACATTGTCAGGGTAGGTTAACAGTTGTCAGTTATCAGTTATCAGTTATCAGTTTGGGTTTGATGAGAGAATTCTCATGCAGAATTTAAATTGTTTTCATGCAATTTTGTCATGCTGGGCAGTAGGAGCAACTTAATTTCTCCTTAAACTAAGTAATTTTTCCTGTTTGTAACGGGAGATGAGAGCATGAAAAGTACTCGTCTGACTAAGCGAAATCGCGATCGCCAGCTGACTGTCTCAAAGCATTCTCGCTCGCGCTGGGAAACTTTACCAGTTCCTTGGACGCTGGCTCAGGTGATGGATGAAGAAGATCCGCGAAAGCAAGGTAATTACTGAAGATTCGGGACTTTGGATAATTGCGTCCAAAGTCCTACTTCTACAACATCAAGCGATAGTTACCTCTGGGGAGAGGTAAACATCCTGAATCGCGTGGAATAACTTGACTCCCTCTTCAAAGGGACGTTGGAAGGTTTTGCGACCGGAAATTAAACCGGAACCGCCAGCCCGTTTGTTAATTACGGCTGTACGGACGGCTTCAGCAAAGTCATTTTTACCGGAAGCACCACCAGAGTTAATTAATCCCACTCTGCCGTTATAGCAATTAAGAACTTGGTAACGGGTCAAATCGATCGGATGATCGCTGGTTAGATCGGTGTAAATTCTTTCATTGGTTTTACCGTAGCTTTTGCCACTAGCTTGAGCAACAGCTTCGTAACCGCGATCGACTTCCGGTAGCTTCTGTTTGATAATATCGGCTTCAATCGTGACACCGATGTGATTTGCTTGTCCGGTGAGGTCGCCAGCTAGATGATAATCTTTATCTCCTTGTTTAAAGGCATTATTGCGAAGATAGCACCATAAGATAGTTGCCATTCCCAATTCATGGGCGCGGGCAAAAGCGCGGCTGACTTCCTGAATTTGGCGCGTGGAGTTTTCCGAACCGAAATATATTGTAGCCCCAACAGCCACAGCCCCTAAATTCCAAGCTTGCTCGACCGAACCAAACATTATTTGGTCATAAGCGTTGGGAAATGTGAGCAATTCGTTGTGATTGATTTTGACGATAAAAGGGATTTTGTGGGCGTATTTACGAGAAACTATGCCCAAGACTCCCAAAGTTGTAGCAACAGCGTTACACTCGGATGCCATTGCCAGCTTCACAATATTCTCAGGATCGAAATACATTGGGTTAGGTGCGAACGAAGCCCCTGCCGAGTGTTCGATTCCCTGGTCTACTGGCAAGATGGAAATATATCCTGTATTTCCCAACCGTCCGTGAGAGTATAGTTGTTGCAGGCTGCGTAATACTTGGGGATTGCGATCGCTGATACTAAAAATTCGGTCTACCATGTCTGAACTCGGTAGATGCAGTAAATCCTTAGAAACCTTAGCTTTGTAAGTGAGGAGGTCTTCTGCTTCTTGACCCAACCAAGATTCAATCGCTTGGGGCGCAGACAGCGTAGCAGTCATAGCAATTTTCCTCTATGAGTTCCAACTTTTATTTTGACAACGATCGACCTTTCTTGCTCTGTTCCATTAGAACAGTTTTTTTGCGTGTCATTTGTCATTGCTCATTGATCGTTGGCAAGCTAGCATTTAATTTTTTTAATATAGAATGCGATCGCGATGAAAAATTTCTACTTGTTTGCGTTGGCACTTTTCTGCACAATTATTCCGGTAATCCCTTTTACTGCATTCGCAAAACCTTTTTCTCAAGGCGGCGAGTGGCTGGACAAAAATGGCAAGTTTGCCGGAACTCTCTCCCCTACTCCGATGAATTCTCGCACCGATGGGCATTAAATCGGAAGTATTTTTTGAATGCTGCTGGCATCAGGGCATTCAAAAAAATCTACCAGTTGTTGTACCTATAAATGTATCTACAAATTCTCCTTCTTAGTAATCAGATATTTATTTTTCTCGTGCAAAGACGCGGAGATGCAAAGATCGCTTAACGTCTTTGCGTTTTTGCGTGACCTTTGGTTTATTTAAGGTGTTTGCTTTCAGCATTACCTTTTCCATTGCTTCGATTCAATTAGCACTGAGAGTAACGATATTAATTACTAAAGTATTTGCGATCGCTGCAACTTCTTCTACTTCTTCGATCGATGTGCCATAATTGGCGATGCAACTATATCTAATAAAGCATTTAACGTATATTCATCACGACAAAGTTAGTAATATTGGAAATCAAAGGAGAGGCTTGACGAATCTTTTCTAGATCTTGCCAAATTGTATCTGCATTCATATTCATACCTCGCGCGCGTTTGGCTTCAGAAATGATTTGAAGTATACTTTTGGAATAGAGCAGATTTGTAATATTTACCGAAGAAGAAGACAGCAGACAGGAGCGTGATGACAGAATGTCTTGTAATCGGGCGTGTCTCCTGTTATAAAACTCTTATGCAAGGGGGATACAAGCTTACCTTTAATACAAACAATTATGTCGAGATACGTAGTACAGCGGGCGGAGGCGGAGGTATCCTCCGCATCGAAGCCTTTCGTTGAGACATAATCAGTCAATATTCCAATCCCCTGTATTTATACAGGGGTACTCCTGTCTCCTGTCTTCTGTCTCCTGTCTCCTTTGAAAACAATACGAAATTCAAATAGGTACTTCGCATGACAGATTTTCAACTACAGGGCATCAATCATATTGCATTGGTATGCAAAGATATGGCACGTACAGTAGACTTTTACACCAATATTCTCGGACTACAACTAATTAAAACGATCGCTCTTCCTGATGGTGGACAGCATTTCTTTTTTGATGTAGGTAATGGCGATGCGATCGCATTTTTCTGGTTTCCCCAAGCACCAGCAGCCGCGCCAGGAATTGCATCTGTCGATCCGGAAGGATTGCAGAACGGAAATTTTGTTACTGCTCACGCTTCCATGAATCATCTAGCTTTTAACGTACCGCTAGAAAAACTAGCAGAATATCGCGAAAAAATTAGCTGCTAAAGGTATACCAGTTACACCTTTATTACATCATGCTGACGTTCCAGCAGGTTTCGTACCAGAACCGGATGAAAGTACGTTTATTTCTTCATTTTATTTCTTCGATCCCGATGGAATTTTCTTAGAATTTGCGGCAAATGTTCGCAATTTAGGCGATCCCACAAGAGATATTCAACACGCACCTGTAACAGCAAATAGTAATTAAAAAGGGAAAAGGTAACAGGCAACAGTGTAGGGTGGGCAATGCCCACCGGACTGAAAAAGTGGCTATTGTCCCTAAATAATTTAGAATTAGTAGATGAATAAAGATGGGGTTAAATTGCCAGAAATCGTTAGTTACGTTAGCAGCTCAAGATATTGAATTATTAGTAAATTTTTATCAACAATTATTAGGACAAACTCCTATAACTCAAATTCCTGGTATTTATGCAGAATTTCATTTACCTGGTTTGCATCTGGGAATATTTCAACCAAAAACGTCAAACCAAGCAGAATTTGCTAACTCAGCTCAAAGTGGCATGAGTTTATGTTTGGAAGTAAGAGATATAGAAATAGCGATCGCACATCTGACTGCAATCGGCTATCCACCCCCTGGAAAAATTGCTACAGCCTCCCACGGTCAGGAAATTTACGCTTACGATCCTGAAGGCAACCGAATTATTTTACACCAAGCAAAAAAAATAAAATGTAGATTGGAGCGATCGCGATCGGTCTAACTACTTGTGCTGAGATAAAAAATATTTATGGCATAATCTTCGATTGACAGGCTATCAGTTGACAGTGTAGTCAATCGTGCAACAGTGCGATCGCTCAAAGACATTTATTTCTACTTATGTATTTCATAAAATACCTCTTTAGACAGTTGCCACAATACTTATCTCACTCTGCAATCGCGATTTTTTGTATAGGATTACTATTGACTGCGATCGCCCTTCTGGGTCAACCTAGCCTAGGAAGCTCTATATCTTCGATACAACCAGCAATTCAGGAGTACGCCATGAATACCCAACTATCTGAAGCAGAATTAAAGCAAGCTCTAAAAGAATTGAGTGGTTGGAGTATTGAAGCAGGAAAACTTCACCGTCAGTATCAGTTCAAATCCTTTGTCGAAGCTTTTGGCTTCATGACGAGTTTGGCTTTAGTTGCCGAGTCGATGGGGCATCATCCAGAGTGGTTTAACGTCTACAATCGCGTTACCATCGATCTCACGACTCACGACGCTGGCGGAATTACAGCCAAAGACGTAGAATTTGCCCGTAAAGCCAACCAACTGGCAATGTAAGTGAGTAGTGAGTAGTGGCTAGTGGCTAGTGGCTAGTGGCTAGTGGCTAGTGGCTAGTGGCTAGGGTAAGAAAGAGCAGAGGAGCAGAGGAGCAGAGGAGGAAGCACTGTCAACCATCAACCATCAACAAATGACCAATAACAAATGACAAATGACAAAAAAGAAAAGCCTTTATCTGGAACCGCACTAGTCAAAGAAGTTTGTCGTCGGATTCGCGTTGCTAGAAGCTACTGGGATGCCCACAACAATGCTGCTTGTCGTGGCGAACGCGATCGCGCTCTGGCACTCTACAATACTCTTACGCCAGAGCAAAAAAACCAAGTTCCCCAAGTTTTGAGAGTTTGGTTGCGCTACCGCAGTGAGAAGTATTTCGGTTCCCACAGAACTCCACCTAAATCAAAAGTCAAAAGTCAGAAGTCAAAAGTCAGAAGTCGAAAGCAGTAAGTAAAAACACTACTCACTACTCACTACTCACTCAATTAGTGGTGGCGTTGCTCTAGCCAGAGCAGAACATCCTGTTGTGATTCTAGTTGAAAGGAGCGATCGCGAACTGGATCGTAAATTTTCCATCGCGACTGTCCAGTAGAGTCTATTATCTCACTAATCTGTGGCTCGTTACTGCTACACCACCAATTTTGCCAAGAACCCCAAATTTCTTGCAAGAAAGACAAAATTTGAACTTCTAGCAACTCTCCAGCAGGCGGATGTCTTTCGATTAGTTCCTGCTCTCTGTAGTTGCGCCATTGCTCGTACGTCCTCATCATAATGTTCCTCACACTTTGTTACGTTTAGTTTTTTTCTGAATCGATTCAGTCACCATCCTATGCTAGACATTTTTTCTGAATCGATCAAGTTCCTAGAAATCGCATTTATAGAGAAAATTAGAGAAAGATAGATATTAAAGGCATGAAGCAGGGCAAAGCTAGAAAATCCATCACGCTACTGGACGTTGCTAGAGCAGCAGGGGTTTCTCGGACAACCGTATCGAATGCGTTCAACCGACCCGATCAACTTTCACCAGAAGTGCAACAGAGAGTGCTGGCGGTGGCGAAGGAGATGGGTTATGCAGGTCCAAATCCGATGGCGAGAATGCTACGGACAGGACAAACAGGTGCAATCGGCTTAATATTCTCCGAAGCACTACCTTATGCCTTCAACGATCCGGTATCTATTGCCTTTTTACAGGGAGTAGCTAGAGTTTGCGAACGGGTGAAAGCTAGTTTATTAATCGTGCCAGCTTTAGAATCAGATATCGCGCACCAGACAATTCAACAAGCAGCAGTAGACGGATTCATCCTTTACTGTATTCCAGATGAAAGTGAGGCAGTAGCGCGAGTTTTGGAACGACAGTTGCCAGTAGTAGCAGTCGATCAGCCCGAACTAAAAGGTGTACCCTTTATTGGTATTGACGATCGCCAAGCTGCTCGGACCGCAGCAGCGCATTTACTCAGTCTCAATCGCCAGCATTTAGGAATCATTGCGATGGATTTTCATAATGACTTCTATGCAGGTCCAGTTAATGCCCAAAGAATCGAACGCGCTATTTTTCGGAATGCATTACAGCGTTGGCGGGGTTATGCTGATGCTATCCGAGCAGCAGGTCTCGACCCTACTTTAGTGCCAATCGAAGAATCTCCCAACAGTCATGGTGTAGAAGGAGCTTTTGCTGCGGCGATCGCCTTACTACAGCGCCATCCCAGACCGACAGGAATTCTGGCTATGAGCGACATATTAGCACTAGGGGCATTGCGGGCAGCAGAACATCTGGGGTTAAAAGTCCCTGAAGATGTCTCAGTTGTAGGTTTCGATGGTATTCCGCTTGCCGCTCAAGTGCGTCCTTCGTTGACTACCATACAACAACCTTTGGTAGAAAAAGGCGCGATCGCGGCTGAAATTCTCTTGGGCATTCCCAGTAGAAAGACAACTCACATTCTAGAAACAAAACTCGTCGTCAGACAATCATCTTCAAGAGTGAGTAGTGAGTAGTGAGTAGTGAGCAGTCACCAGTAACCAATTACCAATTACCAATTACCACTAATTTTGTAGCCAAAACTACAGTTGAAAAGCGATCCATATTCTATTTGGTAGAGTAATTAAACATTGGTAAAGAGTAGTGAGTAGTGAGTAGTGAGTAGTGAGTAGTGAGTAGTGAGTAGTGAGTAGATAATTTTGAATTTTGAATTTTGAATTGTTTCCCTAGCCCCTAACATCGTGCGATTTGATAACTACGAACCAGGAGACTTTTACGACGAGCTGTTCGTCGATAAAGGCAAACCTCGCCCAGAGGCGATTCCGCTGCTGGAAAGAATTAACTCTTTGCCAGACGGAGAAGTAAAACGGCGACATCAAGCGGCACAGATTGCCTTAATGAATATGGGAGTCACCTTTAACGTTTACAGTGAAGGTGAAGGCACAGAGAGAATTTTTCCCTTTGACATCATTCCCCGCATTGTCTCAGCCGAGGAATGGCAGTATTTAGAAAAAGGGCTGAAGCAACGGATCTTTGCTTTGAATTTATTTATCAACGATATTTATAACGAGCGAAAGATTATACGGGATAGTGTTATTCCCAGCCAGTTGATTGAGTCAGCGACGGGATTTTTAAAGCCTTGTATCGGGCTAAAACCTCCTGGAGGAATCTGGTGTCATATTACCGGAACAGACTTAGTGCGCGATCGCGACGGTCGTTGGTACGTGCTAGAAGATAATATGCGCTGTCCCTCTGGCGTTTCCTACGTGCTGGAAAATCGTCGCGTCATGAAAAGCACTTTTCCTAAAGTCTTTGAGACGATGACAATTCAGCCTGTTGAGGAATATCCCAGTCATTTACTAGAAACTTTACTCAACTTGGCTCCGCCTCAGCTCTACGACCCAACGGTGGTTGTTTTAACCCCAGGAATCTACAACTCAGCATACTTCGAGCATTCCTTCTTGGCACAGCAGATGGGTGTTGAGTTGGTGGAAGGACGAGATTTGGTAGTGGCAGATGGCTACTTACAAATGCGGACTACCAAAGGGTTGAAGCGAGTTGATGCCATTTATCGCCGGATTGACGATGATTTCATCGATCCGTTAGCATTTCGCCCTGATTCTATGTTAGGCGTACCTGGACTGATGGAAGTCTACCGTGCGGGTAGAGTTGGAATTGCCAATGCATTAGGAACTGGCGTAGCTGATGATAAAGTCATCTATGCCTATGTCCCAGCGATGATCCGCTACTATTTGGGCGAAGAACCAATTTTATCTAACGTCCCTACCTACCTGTGTTGGGAACCAAATCAACAAGCTCACGTTTTGGCAAATTTAGATAAGTTAGTTGTCAAAGCAGCAAACGAATCTGGCGGTTACGGAATGCTGATGGGTCCTTCTGCTACTCCAGAGCAACGACAAGCATTTGCCGAAAAAATTAAAGCGAGTCCGCGCAACTACATCGCTCAACCCACTCTCTGCTTATCCCGCGTACCGACAATTCTGGAAGACCAATTTGCAGGCTGTCACGTAGACTTGCGACCATATATTCTTTACGGTAAAGAAATCTATGTCAATCCAGGTGGACTAACCCGCGTCGCCCTCAGAAAAGGTTCCCTCGTCGTCAACTCCTCCCAAGGCGGCGGTAGTAAAGATACTTGGGTAGTTTGTAAGTGAGCAGTGAGTAGTGAGCAGTGAGTAGTGAGAAAGACAAAGGAAAAAATCAGCAATCAAAAGTTAAAAATCAAAAACGCGACTTGTCATTTGTCTCATGCTCTACACCACTATACCTTACACGCTCAACACCACTTCCCACTTACCACTATTGCCTACAGATGAAATATATCGTGCCTCTATACTACTCACTACTCACTACTCACTCTTATATGCTAAGCAGAGTTGCTGATTCAATTTACTGGCTCAACCGTTATGTGGAAAGGGCGGAAAATATCGCCCGTTTCATCGATGTAAATTTAACTCTATTACTGGATGCTCCTACAGGAGAAGCGCAGCAGTGGAAACCTCTGATCTTGACTACTGGAGATTTATCCCTATTTCAAAAACGCTACGGCGAAGCGACAGCAGAAAATGTGATTCAGTTTCTCACCTTCGATCGCGACTATCCTAACTCGATCGCTTCTTGCTTATTTGCTGCACGAGAAAACGCGCGATCGATTCGCGAAATTATTTCCTCTGAAATGTGGGAAAGGGTGAATGCATTTTACTTCATGGTCAAAGAAGCGGCTCAATCTCATACCGTCCCTGAGTGGTCGAATTTCTTTGCGGAAGTGAAGCTAGCCAGCCACTTATTTGCTGGGGTGATGAATGCAACCATGACTCACAACGAAGGTTGGCATTTTGGACAAATTGGACGTTTGTTAGAAAGGGCTGATAAAACTGCTCGAATTTTAGATGTAAAATACTATATTTTGCTACCTTCAGCTAAGGATGTAGGAACGACATTAGATCAGTTGCAGTGGATGGCATTGTTAAAATCTGCCAGTGCTTATGAGATGTATCGGAAATGGGGACAGCATAGAATTGCACCTACAGCCGTAGCCGAATTTTTAATTCTCAACCGTGAATTTCCCCGTTCGGTTCAATTTTGCTTGTTACAAGCAGAGCGATCGCTGCATCAAATTACTGGAACTCCTATTGGTACTTGGCAAAATCCAGTCGAACGCGCCCTTGGTCGTTTGCGATCGGAATTAGAATATATCACGATTGAGGAGGTTGTAAATACTGGACTGCATGAATTTCTCGATCGCATTCAGCATCAAATTAATGATGTAGGAGAAAAAATTTTTACAACTTTTGTAGCGGTAAATCCTATTTGAGTGAGTAGTGAGTCGATTCGTAGTGAGTAGTGGATAAGAGTTAGAGTTTGGCTTTGAGTGACTTTTGTAGTCCTCTTAGCATCAGTTGAGTTTCGTGACTATGAGATAAAATTTTTGCTAATGAGGTTGCATCTATATAATCTAGTTCTTTCGCTAAGATTAACTGAGTTTCTAGCTCAGCTAGCGAACCTAAAGCTATAGCTATAAATCGGAGAAATTCTTGTGTTGAATCTCTGGCGCAGCCCTCAGCTATATTTGAAGGAATTGATACAGCAGCACGCTGCATTTGACTGCTTAAACCGTAAATTTCGTGTTTGGGAAATTTTTGAGTTAAAAGATATACCTGTTTTGTTAAGGATAAACCAGCTTGCCAAACTTTCAAATCGCGGTAAGAATTGATACTCATCCTACAACTAGTTTATTACTCACTACTCACTAATTATTCCCACTCACTACTCACTACTCACTACTCACTCTCTCAATGCAATACCAAATCGTACACAAAACAATCTACACCTACAGCCAACCAATAACTTTAGAACCACATACAATTCGATTGCGCCCGCGATCGGATGGATGGCAAACCTTGCGGAATTTTGCCCTAGAGATATCGCCAAATCCTGTGGGACAGACTCAAATAATCGATTTGGATGGCAATGCGGCAATTAAAGTCTGGTTTGGATCGCAAACTACAGAATTATTGACAATTCAAACGCGATCGCAGGTAGAAACTCATTGCACGAATCCGTTTAATTTTCTGTTAGAACCGTGGGCGAATAAATTACCAATTGATTATCCCGCTTCGATGCGATCGCAGCTTCAACCGTATCTCCAAGGTTACTGGAGTACGGCAGGTATCGATCCGGTTGCTATTAAGCTGGCACAGGAAATTCATCACGCCAAAAATGGGGAGACAATAGAATTTTTAACAGCACTCAACGAACAAATTTATCAAAATTGTCAGCAAATAATCCGCGAGACAGGCGCACCTTTACCTCCAGGCGTGACTTGGACGGAAAAATCTGGTTCTTGTCGCGATTCAGCCATATTACTGATGGAAGTTTGTCGTGCTGTGGGTTTGGCAGCGCGTTTTGTCAGCGGCTATCAAGAAGGCGATCCCGATGCTAGCAATCGCCATCTCCACGCTTGGGCTGAGGTGTTTTTACCAGGCGCAGGCTGGCGGGGTTACGATCCTACTCATGGGTTAGCGGTGGCTGACGGTCATATTGCTGTAGCTGCCAGCGCCTTACCTCAGAGTGTAGCACCCGTCAAAGGCGGGTACAAAGGAAAGGCACAATCGGAATTAAGTTACAAGTTATCGATTCAGCCTGCGATCGCATAGGTGAAGTAAGTAGATAGTAATTGGTAGTTACGCAACGTGCGACTTTCTCTTGTTCCCCCTTTACCAAAACAGAAATGAACTACGTGAGTGTATGCGAGAAAAGCTTTTACTTTTTCAACAACAAATAATAGAGTTGTCCGCGACTACCCGTGACACCAGCGCGATCGCCTGCCAGTTGCCCCGTACCCATGAAATAATCTACTCTACCCGCTCCTTTAATGGCGCTGCCAGTATCTTGATCTAATACGTAGCGGCTGACATTCCGATACTCCAACTGACCGAAATTGCTGGAGAAGGGCAATGCGGTTTGCACCAGCGCCAATGCTCCAGGTGGCATCAAAGATTTATCTGTAGCAATAGAACGCTCTGCTGTTACTGGGACTCCAAGACTACCAGTTGCGGGTGCGCCGTAGGTTTCGCGAAAGAAGACAAAACCGCGTACGCGAGGAATGTAGTTATTCAGTTCCTCTGGATGCCTGCGGAAATAATCAATCATCACGGGCAAGGTTAAACCACTTAAAGGTAACTTGCCATCTTTTGCTAGTTCTTTACCAAGACTGATATAGGGATGATTTGTCTTGCCAGCGTAACCGAGAGTCATCATCTTGCCATCTGGTAGTACTAGGCGAGCCGAACCTTGGATTTGGACTAGTAATGCTTCCAAACGATCGCGCAGCCAGACAATTTCTAACCCCCGCAACTGACTTTTCTCTCCTAACAAGCCATCTTTACCTTCTAATTGCCAGCGAGTTAAGTGCCGCATTTTGGCAAAATTAGGCGGTAGGCGATACAAGGGATAGCGAAATTCTGCCGTTGGGACGCGACTGGCGAAATAGATTGGTTCGTAGTATGCCGTAAATAATACTTCTCCCCTGCCGTTACGCCCAGATGATTGATAGAAATCAAATTCTCGCCTGACGGCGGCTTGCAGTTCGGCTGGGGTACGAGACTTTACTACCAATTGTCGAAAGCGCACTAAACTGCGCCAAACGCGATCGCGGGTAATCCCTTTAATTGGATACTTGCTATACGCTCTTGCCGCTGCTGGTGATTGAATATATTTCAAACTATGGTCGAGCGATCGTAAAAGCGATCGCCAGTCTCCTGCTTGCCCATTTTCACCCCAAATTTGCTCGTCTAACCCCAATAGTTCGGGCTGACAACAGGCGACATTTTTTTGCTGTGTCACGCTCAATAAGCGCGGTACGGCGCGGGCGACGGGGGACGAACTAGCGGTAAAAATGACTACTCCCACACCAAGGGCGATCGAAGCTATCTTCTTTCTCATGCCTGTGACTAAAATCTTTCTACACTAGAACTAAAAACAGGTTCTACCCGAATTGCCAAGATACTGGACGGACGCACCACCATGTACTCACCCTGAATGTTTTTAATCGGTACGCTGATAAAGTCGTTAGAAGCTGCTTTTGGTGTTAGTTCGCTACCAAACCACTTCTGAAAATCTTGCACGTCGGTAAACCGGATTTCTTCTCGGTGTCCGCCCGCCATTAATATGTGTACTGCATATTCACTTGGAGTTCTGGGCATATTGTCTTCAAATTTTCAAACTCATCCAGTCAATTGTCAACTACTCCCAGTCAAAATGAGAATAGTAATGCATTATAAGTTTTGAGTGCAGTCAAAATAGTTATGTAAAAAATACTAAATTTTTATTAAAAAACATAACGCTTGTTAGTAAAATTGCCACAAAAAAAAGACAGACAAACTGCCTGTCTTACAAATCAAAATCGCGTGCAGAATCTAGAAATTCATTTCAGCTGCTTGGACTTTTTCTACCTGCTTTTTCTTTAGCACTAGTAGAACTTGACACAACATAATTGCTGACAAGAATGCCAACAGCCATTGTACTCTTGTAGAGCTTTGCAGCACGATTTCAGCGTCATCTTGACCGAAGCCACCCACGTTCGGGTTGTTGGTCAAAGCATCGCCAGATGCGACTGTTTGCCCTTCAGAGACGATAAATTCAGGACCCGCTGGAACGGTGTCAACTTTTGTCTCTCCAGATTCAGTCTGAATGCTAACTTCGTACTTGGCGTTACCAAACTCATCTTCCACTTTGGCAATTTTGCTAATCGTGCCAGCAGCAGAAGCGGTATAAGCAGCATTGTTGCTCTTTTCACCCGTGGGGTAAACTTGACCGCGCCCTCTGTTAGCGCCAAGATGAACGGGATACTTACCAAAGTGAATGCTCTTATCTTTGGCTGGGTCAGGAGCAAGGACTGGGAAGACAATTTCTTGATATTGTTCGCCAGGAAGGGGTCCGACGATGAGGACATTTTCTTGGTCTTCTTTGTAAGGTTGGAAATAAAGGTCGCCAACTTTTTCCTTCATTTCCTCAGTCATGCGTTCGGGGGGAGCAATTTTGAAACCTTCCGGCAACATCAAAACTGCACCGACCTGAAGCCCGCCTTTAGAACCGTCGGCAACAACTTGTTGAACGTTAGTATCGTAGGGAATTTTTACGACTGCCTCAAATACGCTATCGGGCAATACCGACTGTGGTATTTCCACTTCTGCTGGTTTTGCCGCTAGGTGGCAGTTTGCACAAACAATACGTCCGGTTGCTTCCCTAGGGGTTTCAGGATAGGATTGCTGCGCCCAGAAAGGATAGGCAGCAGCGGCTTGCGGCAGGGCAAAATCGCTAGAGAAGAAAAAGGCTACTGTAGCGATCGCCACTAGCGCCAGTTTAGCGATCGCTTTAGTAGTGCAAGACAATCTTGCTCGGATCGAAACTCTTTTCATCGGCAGACAAATAATTAAAACTATGGGTAAAGAGTTAGGGAGTGGTGAGTGGTGAGTAGTGAGTTGCTCCTCTGCCCCTCTGCTCCTCTGCTCCTCTGCTCCCTAACGAGAGTAATACGTGACAAATCACAACAATCTAAGCCCACCAAGGATCTTCCCCAGTGCGGAAGTCAGTTTCCGTCCAAGGTGTTAGTACCACTTTGTCGTCTTGAACTGCGGTGTGAACCAGTGCCAGCGACAGAGGAGCCGGACCGCGCACGACTTTACCCGTATTGTCGTACTGGGAGCCGTGACAAGGACATTTAAACTTGTTTTCGGCTGCGTTCCAAGGTACGACGCAGCCCAAGTGGGTGCAGACGGCATTTAAGCCATATTCGCCTATAGAGTCTTTGCTGTCTACGATCAAGTAGGTGGGGTCGCCCTTAAGTCCTTGTACCAACGAGCGATCGCCCGAGCTACGATTGGCAGTAAACTGACTCACGCTCACGTCATTACCAAGTTCGTCTTTCGCCGTTACGCCTCCACCTGCACCACCAGCGGCAGGCGGAATAAAGTACTTGACTACTGGGTACAATGCTCCCAAAGCTGTACCTGTGATTGTCCCAAAAGTCAATAAATTCATGAATTGCCGTCGTCCCATTCCTGGGACATCCATCGATTCAGACATCTGAGCCATAACTTTTCTTCTGCGCTTTTACCTTTGTTTACAACCCTGTCAACAGTGACCAGTTATCAGTGACCAATTACCTGTTACCACTTAAGAGTAGCGAGTGAGAAGTATTTGTATTTATATTCTCCTGTCTCCTGTCTCCTGGCTTCTTTCTTCTGGTAACTGGTCACTGTCAAACTGGTAACTGTTTCAAAGACTGCTCCGTGACCCACAAACGTGATAAAATTCCTCTGCCAAGGATGTTGCCAGCCTTGATGAGAGTGAACATTACATTTCTTTATATTGGTATCATACCTGAGTAACGTAGTTTTACCCTGTAACGAAATGTGAAGGCAACGGCAATATATTCACGGCGATATATTTTATGACTTATGACTGGAGAAGATTTACGCCAGCTGTTGCTGAACAAATGGGGGCGCTCTTATGACGTGCAGTTACGGCGCGCTCAGGGCAAGATTTTTCTACAGGTGATGTGGAAATATCTCGAACAAGCCTCATTTCCATTAACAGAGGCAGAATACAAAGCCCATTTAGATATGATCGCCAATTATTTAAATGAGTTTGGTGGGGTAGTGCAGGTACAAACGTATATTACTCAAACTCGCGATCGCCCCCGTTTGGGAAAAGCTGTCAGCATTCCGCTCGAACTAGGCGAACGAGCTTCCGAGTGGCTGTTGTAAGGATCGGGGAGAGAATACCACTCCCCACTCCCCACTCCCCACTCCCCACTCCCCACTCCCCACTCCCCACTC
>ERZ1066125.152-NODE-152-length-45205-cov-28.054707_pt1 | contig 45205 bp, 32 predicted proteins | sample MGYA00382772_ERZ1066125 | MGnify/ENA primary metagenome ERZ1066125 (study PRJEB33369, sample SAMEA5778355) | biofilm metagenome | biome: Industrial cooling water; feature: Water cooling tower basin; material: Biofilm | place: United Arab Emirates | collected... | reverse complement strand
TTCAAAGAGCTTGCTAGATTGCGACTTTGATCAACCGCTATGCCGAACACTTCTGTGCGGTCTTATAATTGACTTTATAAAATTTGTTTGGTTCAGGTGCTTCCCATCCACCTGTAATTTTTAGCGAGTGGCTGATTTGGGTTATGAAGGCATCTAAATCAGTCCAATTAGCTTGGTTTTTATACCGCAGCTTGAACTTGGCTAGTTTATCGTCCACAAAGTCAAGTCTCACATAATCCACGTCAGCTAGTTCAGAATAGCGCGTCACATTGACGAGAATTCGCTTGGGTGCAACCTGACTGGTAGCCTGGTCAATACTGTCTGGTTGAAGCAGAAACCAATTCAAACCGAATTCGTCCTGTTGAAGACTAGGCAATCCCTCAAATCGTCGGATAAGGTCCCCGAAATTATCTCCGAGCTTGAACCCCCTTATTTCAGGTGCTTGCTCTATCGGCAAAGCACATTTTTTACTACACCCTGACACCACAATGATTGAAAATAACCACACAACAACAAGAAATGATTTCATCGAAGAGCCTCCATTTGTCTACCTCTGACATCACCTTCACCGGCGCCAAAGCTCTAAATTATGAGCAATACAGTGCCTTTCTTCATTGTTGAAATCGGCACTAGCTCAACACTTCTTTGACCTTTGCGCCAATATCGGCGGGGCTTTTGACGACATGAATGCCCGCAGCAGTCATGGCTTTCATCTTTTCATCGGCAGTGCCTTTGCCGCCGGAAATGATCGCTCCGGCGTGCCCCATGCGGCGTCCCGGAGGAGCCGTCTGGCCGCAGATGAATCCGACAACAGGTTTTTTGACGTTGGCCTTGATGAATTCGGCGGCTTCTTCTTCGGCGCTGCCGCCGATTTCACCAATCATGACAATGGCATCGGTGTCGGGATCGTTGTTAAACAGTTCCACGGCGTCTTTTTGAGTCGTTCCAATCACCGGATCGCCTCCGATGCCGATGCAGGTGGATTGGCCTATGCCGAGCGCCGTCAACTGGCCGACGGCTTCATACGTCAACGTACCGGAGCGGGAAACGACGCCAACTCGTCCTTCCAGATGAATTCGCGCAGGCATGATGCCGACTTTGCATTTGCCGGGAGAAATTACGCCGGGACAGTTCGGGCCGATCAATCGAACGCCGCGCGCCTGAACGTAATGATACGCCTTGACCATATCCAGAGCCGGAATGCCTTCGGTGATGCAGACGATCAAGCTGACGCCTGATGCTGCGGCTTCCATAATCGCATCCGCGGCAAATGGCGGCGGAACATAAATCACCGTAGCGTTTGCGCCAGCCTGTTTAACCGCATCAGCAACGGTGTTGAAAACCGGAAAGCCTTCGTGCGTTGTGCCGCCTTTGCCGGGCGTGACGCCGCCGACGATGTTGGTTCCGTAATCGCGCATCTGCAGCGCGTGAAATGTTCCTTCCTTGCCGGTGAGACCTTGAACAATAAGACGAGTGTTTTTATCAACCAGAACGCTCAAAGCAGTTCCTCCGAATGAACGGAGCAAGCGGGCGGCCTGCTCTGTTTTAGATTGTGAAGTGGTGTGAAAGAGGGCGCAGCATAGCACAGCGATTTGATGCTGCCAAAACTTCGCCACGTATTGCGCAACGTCATTGGGGAAGTTGTTTCAACGACTCTGCGGCCAGCCGTTTGACTTCGGCGTCGGAATCGTTGGCGGCAGCTTCCTGCAAGGCTTCGCGCGCGCCTGTGAACCCGATCTTTCCGATCCAGGTTGCCGCCCAACGGCGTAAGATGGGATTACTGCTCTGTTTCATGATGGCGATCATTTCCGTTTGGCCATTGCGCGTGTTTTTCAATTCCAACATGGTTTGTTCAGCCAGAGCGCGAATGTTGGCATGTTTGCTGTCGAGAAAATCGAACAAAAACAAAATGGATTTTCGCGAATGGCTGACATCTTTCAACTGGCAAGCCGTCAAAATCGCCGCGCACCGCAATCGCATGTCGGCATCGTCAGAAATCTCCGCTCCGCTGGGATTGGCGACCTGATTGACGACGGCGTTGCGTCCTTTGAACCCAGGGAACGAAGCCAACGCGCTGACCATCGCCCGTTTCACTTCAAAATTCTGTTCGGCGAGCAAATCAATCATCGGCTGAATCGAATCCTGGTCGCCAAGTTTGCCCAGAGCTTCGGCAGCAGCGACTCGAACGGATGTGTCCTTATCGCTCAGCGAATCAAGCAGCGGGTCAACCGCGCGTTTATCGCAAGCCTGGCTGAGTTGCTGCGCCGCCTGAACGCGCGCTTTGGCGTCCTGGCTTTTCAACGCGGCAACCGCTTTGGCGACAGCGTCATCAGCCGCAGTTCCCGCCGAAAGCGTTGGACACGGTTCGTAAATCGGCAACGATTTGACCGGCGCGCTTTGCGCGTTTGCGCAAGCCGCGTTGCTCAACAGATAAACAGTCAAACAACCAACTAAAAAATCTTTGAAAGCATGAAAACGAATCATTATCTTTTACTGCCTGCTGGCTACCAGCCACTTCATCAAGCGACGGTGTCAGGATTTTGCGGAGTCAACAACTTCATCGCCCGCGCAGCATGCGCAACGGCAATGACCATATCGCTAACTGATTTGCTGTGCCAGAACATGTGAGGTTGCATATCGGTGGCTCGCAATTTGACCAGATATTCGTAAAGCAACTGCTCACCGGCCTGCAACCGGCTTTTCTGAACCGGCGTCAGCGTAAACAGCTTATGCAGCAAAGCATAATTGATGGCTTCCAGCGCGTGGCCAAGCATACGGATTTGAAACCGGTATCGCATCACTTCGAGCGTATTGGGTGGAGCCGCTCCGCGCGAAGCGATTTTTCCACCTTGCCCTTCCACGGCCAGCCGATTGACCAGAGTCGGGTCTGCCTTGGCAGCTTCGGCTTCGCGGTCAATCGCCATCGAATCTCCCTTCAATCGCAACAGCACGTTGTCCAACAGATTGTTCAACCGTTTCTGCAGATTGTTCGCCTTGTATCCATGTTTCAAGCAGGAAAAATAGCTATAGACGTTGTGCATTCCGGCGCAACTGTATTTAGCAATGGCCTGACGAAACACCAGCGATTCCATTTCGCCGTGTGCGACTGTGTCATGAATTTCCGCGCACATGCCTTCGTAAACGTTCAGCGTTTTATCAATCATATCCGACAGGTTGATGGTTTCGCCGTAGGCATTCGTCCAGGTCGGTTGAGCAGGAGCGACCAAAATCGAAAAGGCGATCAGCCCCCACGGCAGATGCTGCCCCAGCAAACTCTGTTCAAAGCGGTCAAAGTTTTGCGGATCGAAGCGAAACAGAGCCTTGGCGCTTTCGCCCAAATCGCGCAGCGTGTAACGATTATTGCCGACCGTAATCGGCTGATCCGGGCTGACGCCTGCTTCGAGAAAGGTTTTCAGAAAACTGTTCTGGTGAACTTCGGCTTCGCGCTGGAAATACACATATCGTTTTCCGTTCACTTCTTTTTCCGCCGCAAACCGCGAACAGACGTAATCAACAGCCAGCGTGCCGTCGTGCAATTTGAAATTTTTGCCGAACGCGCGAACGCAGTGGATGATCGCCGAAGGGTTGTTCAGTTCACGAGCAAAATGCGCAACGAATTCATCAGCCGCGCGCAGAGCGTTTTGATAATTCGCTTCCAGCGCAACCGGCGGCAGCGGTTTGCCTGTCGCCAGATTTGGCGTCGGCGAAACCGCCGGTGTGGCAGGCGTCGCGCCTCCAAACCAGCCAGCGTTGTAACCAGCAGCTCCAATGGCCGCCGCTCCCAAACCGCCCAATCCAAAAATGACGAACTTGCGCTTGCTCTTGTCTGGTTGAACCACAGGGGCTTTGCCCTTGGGCGTGGTTTTAGTTTTACTCATGAATGAAAACCTCTGGAATCTTTATGTGGAGTTGTCGCAACTGCGACAGCGTGGGCAACAGGCGGGCAAAGTAAACGATGGTTTCTCATAAATCAAGCAGCCGATTTGGCCATAAACAAGCGCGAAAATCGGGTTGTAGTTTTCTGTTGTCGCTTGGAGTAAGCTCAAAAAAGAAACTCGAATTTCAGGAGAATGGACTGACGAAAGATGATGAAAAAGATCAATCGAATTTGTGTCTTTTGCGGATCGAGCAGCGGGAGACTGGAAATTTACGCCGAACAAGCGCGCGCGCTTGGGCAGACAATGGCCGATCAAGGAATTGGATTGGTGTTCGGCGCGGGCGGAATCGGATTGATGGGAACCATCGCCGACGCCGTCATCGCTGCAAAAGGCGAGGCAATCGGCGTCATACCTTATGCGCTGGCAACCAAGGAACGCGCTCACCCAGCAGTCGAAATGCGCGTCGTCAACACCATGCACGAACGCAAGGCCTTGATGGCTGATTTGTCCGACGCCTTCATCGCCATGCCCGGTGGTTTTGGGACGTTTGAAGAGTTGCTGGAAATCATCACCTGGGGACAGCTTGGCATTCATCAAAAACCGATTGGCTTGTTGAACGTCGCCGGATATTACGATCCGTTGCTGGCAATGATTGATCGAGCAATTGAAGAAGGTTTCATTTTGCCGCGCTACAGCAATCTGATCGTCGTGGCCTCCACCGCCGAAGCGTTACTTGAAAAACTCTTCCAGTATGAACCGCTGGAAGGAATTGTGAAGTGGATTGAGATGAGCGAAACGTGAAACCGACAGGATTTATCAACGAATACTTTCTCCGCCATCAGGTTGAGCCGAGTGAGATGGACAAGCTCTGGGCACGCGGCTGGCGTCATTTTGGCGAATACTTTTTTCGTTATTCGATTGTCCGGCACCAGGGCCGAGCGGAAACTGTCATTCCGTTGCGAATTGAATTATCGAAATTTGTCCCATCGCGCAGTCAAAAACGCGCACTAAGCCGAAATCGCGACTTGAACATCGTTGTGCGTCCGTCGTTCATTGACGAATTCAAGCAGCAACTTTTTCATCGGCACAAACGACGTTTCAATCATAACGTGCCTGACACGATCTTTGATTTTTTGTCGGGCAATCCGGCTGAAACGCCTTGCACGAATCGTGAAATCGCAGTCTTTTCCGAAGGCCGATTAATTGGCGTCAGCTTTCTGGATATTGGCAAAACTTCGACGTCATCCGTGTACGCGATATTTGAGCCGGAAGAATCGAAACGCAGTCTGGGCGTGTTCATGATCCTGCAAGCGATTCAGCATTCACGCGAACTGGGTTGTCGCTATTACTATCCCGGCTACGCCTATCGCGGCACATCGTTTTACGATTACAAGAAAAACTTCGCTGGCCTGGAAGCCTACAATTGGCAAACTGGCTGGCATCCCTACCAACTCGACGAAGGAGAAACCGACGAATGAGCAAACTTCGCTGGGGAGTGCTGAGCACTTCCAAGTTCGCCCAAAACAAAATCATCCCGGCAGTCAAACATTGCCAGCACGCTGAAATTACCGCCATCTCGTCCCGCAATCTGAGTCAGGCGCAGGAAGTCGCCACGCGGCTGGGCATTGCCAAAGCTTATGGCTCATACGATGAACTGCTGGCCGACTCAGAGATTGATGCGATCTACAATCCGATGCCGAATCACATGCACGTAGATTGGTCCATCAAGGCCTTGCAGGCTGGCAAACACGTGCTCTGCGAGAAACCGATTGGCTTGAGTTCCGGCGAAGGTCAGCAACTGGTGGACGCTGCCAAACAGTTTCCGAAGCTGAAAGTCATGGAAGCGTTTATGTACCGGCTGCATCCACAATGGCAACGCGCCAAACAACTCGTGGCTGAAGGCAAAATTGGCCAGCTTCGAACGGTGCAATCGTTCTTCTCCTACTTCAACACAGACGCCAACAACATTCGGAATAAAGCCGACATCGGTGGCGGCGGAATGATGGACATAGGTTGTTACAACGTTTCGCTGTCGCGGTTTATTTTCGGAGCCGAGCCGAAGCGAGTGTTTGGCATTGCCGAATTCGATCCGCAGTTTCAGACAGACCGATTGGCTTCGGGCATTTTGGATTTTGGAAACGGAACCGCGACGTTCACTTGCTCGACGCAATTGTCGCCGTATCAGCGCGTCAACATTTTCGGAACCGAAGGTCGCATCGAAATTGAAATTCCGTTCAATGCTCCGCCCGACAAGCCTTGCAAGATGTGGCATCAGCAAGGTGACAAGATCGAAGAAATCGTCTTCGACATCTGTGACCAGTACACAATTGAATTCGATTTGTTTTCCTTGGCCGTGTTGAACGATACGGCTGTACCGACTCTGCTGGAAGATGCCGTAGCCAATATGAAAGTGATCGAAGCGGTGTTTGAAAGCTCGAAAACAGGCGGCTGGGTTTAATTTCCACACGCATCCATCCATCGCTTTGCGATGGATGGATGCGTGTGAGATTTATTTCCGAACCGTCGGGTATTGAATGCCCAACTGCTCCAGATAAGTTTTGTACTTCGTCGAATCGAAGTAATACTTCTTTAACTGCGGCGCGAACTTTTCCATCTTCTCTTTGTTCAGATCAATCGCAGGTTTATCGGTCGGGTTAATCAACGGCTGGTACTTGATCTCTTTGGTCTGAACATTGTTGAAATAGTCCCAGGCCTGTTTGACCAAATCGGGTTGCAACAGAAAATCCAGCGCAGTCATCGCCTGCACCTTCGCTCCGGCGGTCGAGCCTTTGTGAGCAATCGGCGTCGCCATCGCAATCGCATTTTCCCAACTGTGGCCGGGCAGATTCGGAATGTTCGCCGGATAACGCAAATAAATCATCGGCACGTTCCACGAAATGTCGCCCACGTCGTCTGAGCCTCCGCCCATCACCACTTCTTTCGGCCCGTCCAAGCCTTTGTGCTTGCTTTTCAAACCTTCGACTTTTGCGCCAATTTCTTTTTGCAAAGCTTTGGCCAGCGTCTGATCGGCCTCGCTCCATTGCGGCAAGCCAACAACTTCGATGTTTTTCGCCGCGACTTCGGCGACGACCTTGTTGAAATGATTCGGCCAGGCAGAGCCGACAACGCGCTGAGTCACAGTCGTATCGGTCATCATCGCTGCTGCGTTCGCCATCTTGTTGCCGAGTTCGTACAACTCCCTGATCTTCGGATAATCCAGCTCGCGGAAGTAATACCAAACTGACGCTTCCGAAGGCACGACGTTCGGCTGATCGCCGCCGTTCGGAATGACGTAATGCGAACGCTGCTGCAACCGCAAATGCTCCCGGCGGAAATTCCAGCCGATGTTCATCAACTCAACGGCATCCAGCGCGCTTCGCCCCGACCACGGAGCGCCAGCCGAATGCGCCGCTTTTCCGTGAAAGGTGTATTCCACCGAAACCAACCCGCTATTGCGTTCAGGCTGTCCCCAGTTGACGGCAAAATCGCTGTCCACATGCGAACCGAGCACGATGTCCACGTCTTTGAACAAACCTGCACGAACAAAAAAAGCCTTTGCCGCAACAAGCTCTTCTGCTACGCCGGGCAGAATTTTCAAAGTGCCGGAAATTTTATTTTTCTCCATCAACTGTTTCAGCGCCAGCGCCGCAGTGATGTTCACAGCCATGCCTGAATTGTGGCCTTCGCCGTGTCCGGGAGCGTCGGCGACAATCGGATCGTGATAGGCCACGCCCGGTTTTTGCGAAGCGCGCGGAATGCAATCAATGTCCGTGATGAACCCGATGACAGGTTTGCCGCTTCCCCAAGTCGCCACCCAGGCCGTAGGCATGTCAGCGACGCCGCGCTCAACCTTGAAGCCACTCTTTTCCAGCACGCCAGTCAGATATTTGCTGGTTTCGTATTCATGAAAGCCCAGTTCACTAAAGCTGAAGACCTGATCCACCATTTGCTGGGTGAAGGTTTGCAGCTTGTCCACTTCTGCGATGGCTTCGCGCTTCAAATTCTCCAGGTTCTGAGTTTGATGTTGCGTGCTGACGGGTTGAATCAAAAATGACACTGCCAACAGACAAAGAGCAATTCGTTTCATTGCAAAACCTCCGGGTTGTGTTTGGAATCGTGATGAGTGAAAGCGCGGGCATACTCGAATTGCAAACAATCAAAGTCAAGCAGCCATTTACTCCTTCGCCGCAACAACACAAAATACGCCGCCACCCCAATCAGCCAGGAGAAAACCCATGGATGAAAATGCCGTGTTGGAAAAATCATACAAGTTCGCGCTTCGCATTGTTCGGTTATACAAACACCTTTGCGAAACGAAAAAGGAATTCGTGCTGAGCCGCCAAATGCTATACACCGGAACCGCCATTGGCGAACACGTCAAAGGAGCACAGGAAGCCGAAACCAGACCTGATTTCTTCCACGAAATGAACTCTGGTTTGAAGATGGCTTCCAAGAATGAATACTGGCTGGAGCTTCTGCGCGATGGCGAATTTCTGGACAACAAAGAGTTCAACTCGATTCATAACGACTGCGTAGAGTTAATCAAACTACTTAAATCAATCACCAAGCCCACTCGACGCACGGAAACAAATTAGCCATTGACCATTTGCCATTGGCCATTATCGGTTTGGGTAAATACCCAATCGGATAATGGCTAATGGGCAATGGCTAATGGCTAATTTACCCGCTGCCTCTGGCGATGGGATTGAAGTGGGTTTAAGCCTTGATGTTGTCGCGCGCGTGATCCCAGTAAACCGGTTTTCTGTTCTTTGCCGCCAGATTGACCATGTGAGCGACGGCGGCGGCGCGATGACCGGCGAAGACATCTTCAATGGGTTGTTTGCGATCTTTGACAGCTTGCTGGAACGCTTCCAGATGCAACACGTTGGCATTTGGACCGACGCTGCCCCAACGCTCTTCGCCTGTGATGACCTGCGCCTTCCATTTGCGCGGGACTTCGCGTTCGATCACCTTCGGGTCGTTGTAATAGGCGTTTTGCAATTTGCTTGGCCACGAATCTACGATCCAACCGTTGTCATCGCCATCGGATTCGGGCGAAAAAATCAGGTCGCGTCCAAGAGATAACGAGCCTTTGGTTCCCAGAATTTCTATGCTGCGACCGCCGCCAGATTCATTGTTGAACGTTCCGCTCAAATTCACGGTGAAGCCTTCGGGATACTGCAAAATCGCGTCGAGCGTGTCCGGCACATCGCGTGAATCTTTCCAACGGTACAACGCTCCCGCGGCCACCACCATTTCCGGCGCTTTGGCGTCCAGAATGTAATGCAACGTGGTCATGACGTGAACGAACAAATCTGTCGCCATCCCGCCGGAATAATCCTGATAACACCGCCAACGGAAAAAGCGTTCCGGGCTGTACGGATGTTTCGGCGCATTGCCCAAAAACATCTGCCAGTTGACGGTGTCTTCATTGGCGTCGGGGGGAATCGGATAAATCCACGCGCCTCCGGCAGAGTTCCGATTGGTTGTCGAACGAACCATCGTGATTTGCCCGAGTTTGCCGGATTGCACAATTTCGCGAGCTTTTCGTTGAATCGGCGTGCTGATGCTTTGACTGCCGACCTGCAGGATGCGACCAGTCTTTTTGACAGCGGCGATGATTTCCAAACCTTCGGCAACGGTGTACGTCAACGGCTTTTCAATGTAAACGTCTTTGCCAGCTTCCAACGCAGCAATGGCATGGTCTTTGTGCCAGTGATCGGGTGTGCCGATGTAGACTGCATCCACATCCGGCGAAGCCAGCAATTCGCGGTGGTCTTTGTATACTTTTGCCTGGCCCCTGGTTCGTTCCTGAGCGCGTTCCAGCCGTCCGCGATAAGCATCGCAAAGCCCTGTGACCTCAAAACCGGGCATACGCAGAACGTCATTCAGCACTTGGTGCGCGCGCGCTCCCACGCCAATGAATCCCAACCGAATGCGGTCATTCGCGCTGTCAGTCACGTTGAACGCAGCTTCCGTGCGGCGACTGGTTCCCAGAACCAGTCCCGCGCCTGCGCTTGTTACAGACGTTTTTTTGATGAAATCTCGGCGATTGATCTTGTCAGACATAAGCAGTTCCTCCGGTTTAGTTTTTTTCGGCCAGCAATTCCTGGATCAGAGTTTCGAGTTCAGTTTTGAGTTTTGTAAATCGTTCGCCGGTCGCGCGGCCTTCAAATCCGGCGTGAATACGTTTCACCAGTCCGTCGCGCCCGATGAAGACGGTCGTCGGATACGCGCCAAAGCCAACGAGTTGCGGCAGTTTCTGTTGAATTTGTCCTTCTTCGGTCGAACCGGCCAGCAACACTGGATAGGTCAAATTGTGTCGGCGGGCAAAGATTTTGACTTGTTCCATATCGCGCGCGGGGTCGCCGGAATACTCAAACGCCAGCGCCACCGGTTGAAAACCATCTTTGCCATACCGGTCAAACATCTCCTGCAAAAACGGTGATTCTTCGTGACAGTTCGGACACCAACTTCCGGTGACGGAAACCGCGACGACTTTCCCCTTGAACATCTCGTCGGTGTTGGAAACCAGCTTGCCGTTCAGGTCGGTAAAGCTGAAGCGCAACGGTTCCGCGGGGTTGCTCATCCGCGTGTGATTCATCGGATCAGGCAAATTGGAGACGATCCCCTTGTTTGCGTCAGTAATACGTTCAGCAACGACTTTGCGAACCGGATCGAACAAACCGAAATCCACTATGCCATCCAGCTTTCCTTCTGGTGTCAGCTTGGCTCGGAAAACGCGGCAATTGATGCCGTCAAAACGATTCAGCCGCAGTTCGCCATTTTCAACGCTGCCGGTCATCATTCCCCAATCGCCGCTGACAGGAATGATCGTGCCGCTGATCTCGCTGCCTGTTTGCTGAAACGCGGCCCGCCAATAACTCAGCTTCGGTTCCTGGCCGACGGTCATCACCCACTCGCCACTGAGATCAATCATCGAACTGCTTTTTTTCACTGCATCACCACGCATCGCATGCAGTTCGCGTTTGAGAATTTGTTTTTTCCATTGGCGTTCGAACGTGCCTTGCAAATGATCGCCGTCAATTGTCGCCTCCAGGCGCGCATCGTAAAAATCGTAAGCGAGCCTCAGCTTGTCGCCTTCAAACGATCCTGCGGTAGAAATCGTGCGCTCGTCGCCGTTGACCAATTCGCCGATGAATTTGTCGCCGTCGCGTTTGACTTCCAGCGTAAAGGCGACCGTTTCGCCGGAATGGTTTGTGATCGTGCCTAGCCAAAAGCCAACCGGATCAGCCGGTTTTCGCCGGCACCCAACAGAAAGACTTATCGATAGCAATAAAAAGAAAAGGGCGATCCGGCTGACGAGAGCCGGAAAAGTTTTTGATTCCATGAACTGCGATCCTGTCCTGCTTGATTGGTGATGATTGAATTTCGATGTGAATCAACTGCGGGCGTATGCTAATCGCGCTGTTCTGAATCGGCAAGTTCGCCCCGCCTAGTCGCGTTGCACGCACGGTGGTAATATCTCGCCGGTCTGAAAATTCATCACAATACAGCGTAGCGAGGAACACTAATGGAAACGAAAAACGTGGGTGGGCGCGAAACCCAGGTCGTCACACCGTTCGGCACAGCTCCGATGCCTGCGCCACCGCAGCTCAAGCAAACAGGTTATGACGGCGTGTTGTTGAAAGACCGCTATCTGATCGAAGGCGAATTGGGACGCGGCGGCATTGGTGTAGTGTATCTGGCGCGCGACACGCAACTGATGAATCGCCGTGTGGTCGTCAAAGTCCTGTTGGAAGATTCCAGCAATTCGCTGCACAACCCTTGGTTCAAGAAAAAGTTCGAGCAGGAAATCGAAGCCCTCGTGCGACTGGATCATCCGGGAATCGTGGGAGTTCTGGACGCCGGAACGATGCCTGACGGCAAAGAGTTTTTCGTCATGCAATACGTCGAAGGCGGCCCGCTCAGAAAACTGGTCAAAGGCCAGATGCCATTTGCCCAGGTGGCACGCATCGTTCGACAGGTTGGCCAGGCGCTCAGCGCCGCTCACGACAAAGGGATCGTTCACCGCGACCTCAAGCCGGAAAACATCATGGTTCAGCAAGTCAGCGAAAATGAAGAACTCATCAAGCTGATTGATTTCGGCATCGCATCGGTCAAAGACTCGCAAGTCGCCACCAGCGCCGAAAAAACCAAAGTCGCCGGAGCATTGCCCTACATGGCGCCGGAACAATTGCGTGGCCAACCTGAAGCTTCCAGCGACATCTGGGCATTGGGCGCAATGGCTTATGAAATGCTGACCGGACGTTTGCCGTTTTATGGGGAAACGCTGGTTCAGCTTTACGAAATCCAAAAACGCGGAGTCCAGGCTACGCCTCGTTCGTTGCGTCAGGATATTTCGCCGACGGTGGAATCCATTTTGCTCAAGGCGATGGCATTCGATCCCGCCGACCGGTACCAACGCGCCAAAGACCTGGGCGAAGACTTGTTCCGCGCCTTGACCGGTGAAGCTATTACCAGTTCGCAGTCTGCAACGCCTACAGACACGACTCCGCCATCTCACGCAACTTCGGAAAGTCCGGGTTACGGAACTGTGGTCACGCACAGCGCACGAACCGAAGTCGGTCGCGATGTTTCCGTGGATCATCCAAAATCCGACAACAGCAAATTGTGGATTGGACTGGCCGTCGCAGCCGTCGCATTGATCGCAGCCATCTGGATTTGGAAAGGCTCGCAAACGACGACGGTTACTACTCCACCCGTTACTTCGCGGCAACTCAATTATTCCCTGCTCGTTCGCACTAACCCTGCCAAAAATCCAGGCAAAGAACCGATTGCCTTTCCAGGCGAAATCGTTTTCACGCCGGGCGATCAACTACGACTGATTATCGGCAGCCAACAGGAAGGTTTTTTGTATATTGTCAACGAAGGACCGCAACCCAAAAATGGCCTGCCTGCATATAACTTTTTGTTTCCTGACCCGGCGCAAATTCCAGGCAACACACCATCCCTGAAGGCTGCCAAATCTCTGTTTATACCGTCTGACCGTCCCGATGAATGGTTGACTGTGGACAGCGAGCAAGGCACGGAGACTTTCTGGCTGGTCTGGTCGGAAAAAAGCATTCCCGAATTGGAAGCCGCGAAAAAATGGCTGACGCCTCAATATGGTGGAGAAATCCAGAACGCCAGCGAAATCACCGCCATCCAACAATTCATCAACAAAAACTTTCCGGCCAACAAACCGGTGGCTGAAAAAGACGATCACCAAACCAATCTGAAAGGCGGCAAAGACGGAGTTCTGGTGTTTCCTATTCGTCTCGCTCACACCTGAGCGCTCTGTCGGAAAAACACGACAACTGAGCGAAAAAACAGGCTCACGAAAACGGAAAAACTCCAAACTGTAAGTTTTTCCCGTCTTCTGTGGGCTTTTCTTTCTGGCATCAAGGTTGCCGTTCCCAAAAGTCGAGAAGTGAAAATCAACAACTTTAGGGAGGTAACTCATGAAAAATCTGGTTTATGTACTGTTTCTGCTGGTGGCGATGTCCGTTGTGACATTTGCCCAAGGCAATTCGAGTCAACCGTCTGGTTCCGGTTCCAACCGACGTGGTTACGGTTATGTGTTTGCCGCGCCGGGAGTCGTGACTGACGGCGATTACGGAACCGGCACTCTGCATTTTGGCGTGGGTGGAGAGGGCTTGGTTAAAGGCGGGTTCGGACTCGGCGGAGAAATCGGCGGTCTGGCTCCGATGGAATCTTTCAGGTCTGGCTTTGGCGTGCTTTCCGCAGGCGCCAACTATCATTTCCTGAATGCCAGCCAATCCGGCAAAGTCGTTCCCTTCGTCAATGGCGGCTACACAATGTTTTTCCGCGACGGCGTTGCCAACGGAGGGCACTTCGGCGGCGGAGTGAATTACTGGTTCAAGGAGCGCGTGGGATTGCGGTTTGAAGTCCGCGATCACTTAGTCGCAGAAGCTGCGGGCACGCACTTTCTGGGCTTTCGTTTTGGATTGACGTTTCGCTAAAAACTTTCAACTGGTGGTTGGCGATTGATGGCGCGACTGGCTAACCGGATTCGCCATTAGTCGTCAATCGCCACGAAAATTCCAGCTTCTGCCTCTGACATTTGCTCAGCCATTTCAGTGTTCTCTGCTCGACAATTGACGCTCAGTTCAATTCCTCCTAAACTCCCGCCCGGCATCGGTGACAACGTCACTATTCATTCGCTTCGCCTCACACGCAGAAGCATCTTCGTTTGAATTACACAACCAAACTTTATAGCGATTTTCACTTGAATGCGACTTGGTAGAACAGGTTATTAACCTGTTCTACCAACGCTTGGTAAGCAAATTGACAGGTCGCGTGCAATTGCAACCCGCTATAAGACCAAACTCTTCCGCATTCGGGAAAGGTGTAGACATGGTTCGATCATACAAACCCTCACGCATTTCTCTTATTACTGTTTGTTTGCTGATCTCGGTAATTTCTCTTCTGACGTTGTCCGGGGCGGGCGCAATTTCACGATCCAGTGTTGGAATGATCTTTCACAACAATGATTCTTCGTCCAATCGTCATGCTTCTGTGGCCTTCGCAACGATCACCGTCACAGGGACGGCGGACGATGCAAACATCGCGCTGCTCAACGGAAACGGCACCTGCGATCTTCGTGAAGCAATCGAAGCGTCCAATACTAATGCGTCTGTGGGGGAGTGTGTCGTGTCTGGAACGCCTGGCCTTGATACGATCCAGTTCGACATTGGAACTGGCACGCCAACAATCAATCTGGCAGCCCCGCTGCAATTTCTGAATGATGCAGTGATGATACTGGGCGATACTGGCGGCGCGACTCGTGTCGAACTGAATGGCGCTTTGGCTGGTCCAGGAGACGGTTTAACAGTCCTTGGCGGCAATAGCGTCATTCGCTCGCTGGTCATCAACAATTTCGATGGATACGGAATAACGCTGAGTGAAATCCCTGGGAATACGGTGACGAATTGTTACATCGGCGTGAATGCCGCTGGCACAGCCGCCGCACCCAATACTCTGGACGGCATTCACATTGACGCGCAGGGCAACAACAACGTCATCGGCGGAACAACAGTTGGCGCACGCAATATCATTTCGGGAAATTTCGGAGCCGGAATCAGCATCGTTGCCGGAATCAACAACACCATACAGGGCAATTTCATCGGCACGGACGTGACAGGGATGATTGACCTGGGCAATGGCGGCGATGGCGTGAATCTGGATTCGACATCCGGCAACACTATTGGCGGCACGACCACAGGCGCAGGCAATGTGATTTCAGGCAATGGCGGCGACGGCGTCTCGATTTCCGGCTCCACCAACAATCAGGTGCAGGGCAATTTGATCGGCGTGCAAGCGACCGGCGGCGGAGCCTTGGGCAACGATGGGATTGGAGTGCGATTCAGCGGCTCTTCCAACAACACGATCGGCGGAACGGCGACGGGCGCAGGAAACACCATTGCTTTCAGCGGCTCTTTCGGAATTTTTATTCCAGGCGGCGGCGGAAACTCGCTGCTTGGCAATTCGATTTTCGGCAGCACCTCGCTCGGCATCAATCTCAGCGACGATCTGGTGACGCCCAATGATCCCGGCGATACGGACAGCGGAGCCAATGGCTTGCAAAACTTCCCTGATCTGATTTCCGTCAGCGGCAGTGTCTTGACGGCCTCACTCAATAGTTTGCCCAACACGGATTTTCGCGTCGAGTATTTTGCCAACTCGACCTGCGATCCGTCTGGGCACGGTCAGGGCGAAGTGTTTCTGGGCGCACGCACTGTTACGACCGACACGGTTGGAGACACCGGCAATTTCACGTTTTCCTTTACGCCGCAACCGAACTTGAACGTGTTCACAATGACGGCGACCAATTTGACGACCGGAGACACTTCAGAATTTTCGGCGTGTCTGTCCAATACTCCGCCAACGATTTCCGCCATGGCCCAAGTGCGTCAGCAAGGCAGTCCGGGAATTGTTTCGCCCATTGCCACAGTCAATGACGCGGAAACTCCCCCAGGCAGTTTGGTGGTGAACGTCGTCAGCAGTCCGCCCGGCATCATCATTACAGGCATAACAAATTCAATGGGAACCATCATCGCCGACGTTGCCGCGGATTGCACCGCCGCGATTGGCAAAAACTCAGTCATTCTTGAGGTTCTGGACGGCAGCGGCGGAGTTGACCTAACCACCTTTACCGTCACCGTCACTCCCAACACACCGCCGACATTGAATTACACAAGCCCGCAAGTGGTTTCCGTTGGCGGAAATCTGATAGTAAATCCAGCGGCAACGCCGACCGACAACGGCTCATTTTCAGTCACCCTGCTAAGCGCTGGAACTTACACAGGAAGCATTTCCGTGGCCCCAACGACGGGAGTCGTCACGTTGACCGCCGCTGCTCCCGCTGGCCTGCATACAATTCAGATTATTTCCACGGATAACTGTGGCGTGCAGACAAATGCCAGTTTTATGTTGGATGTTTCTGGAGCAAATCTGGCAGATTTGGCGATTACCGCAGTCGCTTCTTCAACAGTCGCCATCCCCGATCACAGCATTACCTACACGCTTACCGTCACCAACAATGGACCTGTTGTCAGCCCCAACACAGTCGTGAACAACCTGCTGCCAGCGGCTTTTACGGTAGAGGCTATAACCACTGGAATGGGAACCTGCTCCGGCATAGGAACCAACACTGTCAATTGCAATCTGGGATTGCTCGCTGTCGGGGCGCCCGCAATCATTCAAATTCAGGCTCATGTGCCCGAAACCTGCCAACCAACCACGGTTGCCAACATCGCCACCGTCAGCGGTGATGTCGGCGATCCCGTTCCGGGCAATAACTCGGCGAACGTCACGACGATTGTCCAATTGGCGAATCTGGGCCCAGGAGACTGCATACCGTCCAGCCAACCGCCAAGCGACAACAAACCTGGTTCGGTTTTGTTTGGCGGCTTGTTTGTGTCGGGCGCAACCGTCGGTCCCGGCGGCGATCCGGGCAACAACACCGCCGTCAGCTTCACCAACACGCATCCCTGGCTGGGCGTAGTGGTGCATTTGTTTTTCGTAGACGGCACGACCTGCTCCGTAGCCGATGCGTTTATCTGCCTGACTCCCAATCAAACCACTCGATTTTTGATGTCGGATATGGACCCAGGTGTCGTCGGTTACATGATGGCGATAGCAGTTGACGGCCCTGCGGGCACGGCGGGCGGCAACAACACCGGTTGCCCGATCAGTTTCAATTACCTGATTGGCAGCGCCCGAATCAAAATGACGAATTCGCCGACGCGCGAAGCTGAACTCGCATCGGAAAGTTGCGCGTCGCAATTCGGCAGTCCGCTGCCGGGTTGCGATCCCAACAAACCATTCGCCGAAATTCCGTTCGACGGCACGCCACAGGGTTTCAACAAACTGCCGTTGGTGCTCGGCGTCAGCAACATCCCCAGCCGCGCCGACGGCAACGACACTTTGTTGATGCTGGCGCGAATTGACGGCAACTGGATGACGGGGCTGAGACCATTGGGCAACATCTTCGGCATTCTTTACGACGATGCGGAAAATGCCGCCAGTTTCAGTTTCAACGCCAGCACGTGTTTGATTCGCATGCCTCTGTCGAACGCCTTTCCGCGCACAGTGCCGCGTCTTGAACAAATGATTCCTGCGGGGCGCAGCGGCTGGATGAGACTCTGGTCGGCTGACAACGTGGCAATCATGGGAGCAATCATCAATCGCAATGACAACGTGGCGTCGTCGCCCAACGCCTTCAAGGGAGGTCACAACCTTCACGTGCTGAGATTGAATGAACGCGTGATTGTCACAGTGCCGGTCTTCCCGCCTTCGTGTTAGCGGCCTGATGTCGGGACACATTTAAAGCATGGCGGCTGCGAGGTTCCGCGGCGAATTCATTATTGAGTTGCCTGACACCCGATACCCAATACCCGAAACCTGACTTTCACTAAAAGCAGCCTTTGACCAAATCGGTTTTTCGGGTTTTCAGGTGTCAGGTGAGAGGGGTCGGGTATCAGGTTCGAATTCGCCAATGACACCTCAGACATACAGATAGCCCAAAAGTGTCCTGGCATCAGGTTAGCGGCTGAAAAAAAACAGGCAGGCAAAAGTTTTCCGGTCTGATAATTGAATTGCCGGGAAATTTTTGACCTGACTGTCAAATTACTCGCCAAATTTTCAGGTTCACCCGATCAGCGTCAAGTTTCGTTCGTTCTGAAAAAAAACTTTTCCCTCCTGTCCAAAGTTTCGTGATTTGATTTAGACTGCGCGTGAAGTTTTCACCTCTTGATTTCAATATATGCCTATTAGCATCGGTTCTCGTTTCGACCGTTACGAGATTTTTTCGCTGCTCGGAGCGGGCGGAATGGGAGAGGTTTATCTGGCGCACGATTCCCGGCTTGACCGTAAAGTCGCGCTGAAAATCCTGCCGCCGCTCTATACCAACGACCAAGACCGCGTGCGCCGATTCGAGAAAGAAGCCAAAGCCGTCAGCGCGCTGAATCATCCGAACATCATCACCATATTTGAAGTCGGCCAGGCAGTCACAGAAGCCGGAGCGTCGCATTTCATCGCCACCGAATACATCGAAGGCCAGACGCTGCGGAAAAGAATGCGCAAAGAGCGGCTGAGTCTGGCGGAGGCCGTCGAAATCACCATTCAAATCGCGGGCGCGCTGGATGCGGCGCATACCGCTGGAATTCTGCACCGCGACATCAAACCGGAAAACATCATGCTGCGCCCGGACGGTTATGTGAAAGTGCTGGATTTCGGATTGGCCAAACTGACCGAACGCAACCTGAATCTTGAATCCGGCGCTTCGCCAATGGAGATTGAAACCGATCCGGGATTGGTGTTGGGAACGGCGACGTATATGTCGCCTGAACAGGCGCGCGCTCAAAAGCTGGACGCGCGGTCGGACGTGTTCAGTCTGGGCATAGTTTTGTACGAAATGCTCGCCGGACGTTCGCCATTCCACGATCAGACACCCAGCGATGTGATGGCGGCAATTTTGAATCGAGACCCGTTGCCATTGGCCGCCCTCGTTCCAGGAATCCCCGTCGAACTGGAACGAATCACGCTCAAAGCATTGTCGAAAGACCGCGAATCGCGTTTCCAATCGGCCAAAGAACTGCAAACCGAATTGAAAAATCTGCGGCAACGGTCGGCGTTGTCGAACAAGGCTCTGGAGGACGGAGCCATTGTCGAAGCTCAAAATCTTGAAACCCGTGTGGAAACAGTCGCCAAAACCACCGACGAGGTTTCCGTCGCAGGCCACATTCAACCCAGGAGCTTTTTCGGCGCAATCCGAAGACATCCCTGGAGCGCCCTTGCCGGATTGTTGATTGTGGTGTTGAGCGTAGCCGGATTGAGTTTGGGCATTTCTCGCTGGTTGGCGACCGAACAAGCTCCGGTATTCAAAAACGCTCGCTTCACACGGCTGGCCGCTCCTGGCAAAGCCGCCGATGCGGTTATTTCACCTGATGGAAAACAAGTCGCCTACGTCATTGACGATGGCGGAAAGCGCAGTTTATGGCTTCGATTGCGCCAGTCGGATGTCAATTCTCCCGCGCTGAAAATCCACGAAGCGACGGATTGGCGGTTTCGCGCGCCGACGTTTTCGCACGACGGAAATTACATTTATTACGTGCTGCGGAAATCCGATGCTCCATCGGGCGATCTGTATCGCGTGCCGACTCTGGGCGGAACTTCGCGCAAACTGCTGTCCGGTGTCAGCAGCCCGATTGCGCTGTCGTTCAACGACAAACAACTAGCCTACGTCCGCGAATTGCCTGGCGAAGGCATCAGCCAGTTGCTGATCGCCAATGCCGACGGCGCTGCGGAACGCGAACTGGCGCGCCGCAAATTGCCTGATTCGTTTTCGATTGAAGGGCCTTCGTGGTCGCCGGACGGAAACACCATCGCTTGTCCAATTGCCAACTTTGGTGAGGGAATTCAGCAAAACATCGTTGTGGTCAACGTCTCCGACGGCAGCCAAACCACATTGCTGAAACAACACTGGCCGTCCATAGGTCGCGTGACGTGGACGGAAAACGGCAAAGGCATTTTGATGACGGCGCGCGAACCGGAAAGTTTATCCGCATTTGGCCGTCAGGTTTGGTTTGTCAGCCATCCCGGTGGCGAAGCCGTTCGCATCACGAACGATCTGAATGATTACCGCGGCGTCACGGTTTCGTCCGACGGCCAGACAATCGCCGCCGTGCAGATCAATCAGATTTCCAATTTATGGGTTGCGCCAGCCAACGACAGCGGCAATGTCCGTCAAATCACCTTTGGTTCGGGCAGCAGCGACGGCATTCAGGGACTGGCCTGGACGCCGGACAACAAAATCATTTACGCCTCTAACACCAGCGGCAAATCCGATTTGTGGAAAATCGGATTTGAAGGCGGCAACGCACAACAGTTGACCACAGATAGCGGAAACAACACCTTGCCTTCAATATCGCCGGATGGGAGTTTCATCGTTTTTGACGCTTACCGCAGCGGCAAAGGCGTAGGCGTCTGGAGAATGGACAGTGACGGCGACAATCCGAAACAACTGACGTTCGGCCAGCTCGATCTCGATCCGCAATTTACGATGTCCGGTCTGGAAATCATTTTCTCTTCCATTCGTTCAGGCAAACGCACTTTATGGAGAGTGTCGAGCGACGGCGGCGAACCGATTCAACTGTTGACGGCGTTGTCGGAATATCCACAGGTTTCGCCCGATGGAAAATGGCTGGCTTGTTCTTACCGCGACGAAACCACAGGAATTCCGGCGCGATATACAGTGTTTCCAATTTCGGGCGGCGATCCAATCGCGGCATTCGATATTCCAACCTCTCCCTGGCGATTGGTGAAATGGATGCCGGATGGTTCGGCTTTGACCTACCCTGTGTTGAGCAATGGCACTGCCAACATTTACAGTCAGCCGCTCAAAGGTGGGACGCACAAACAGATCACCGATTTCAAAGCCAATCATATTTTTGCCTTCGACTGGTCGCGCGATGGCAAATGGCTGGCGCTGGCTCGCGGATTGGAAACCAGAGAAATTGTTTTGATCAGTAACTTTCGAGAGGAGTCGGGAGTCGGTAGACGGTAGTCGGCAGTTTTTATTGCCTGCATTTACCGACTTGAGATTTCCAAACTACGAGCAACGAACTACCGACTCCCGACTGCTGACTACTCTATGAAAGATAAACGCCTCATCCCAATTTTCATCGTCGTGTTTGTGGACATTCTGGGCTTCAGCATCATCTTGCCGCTGTTGCCGTATTACGCCGGAGTGTTTCAGGCCTCAGACCAGACCATTGGAGTGCTGATCGCTTCGTATTCGATGTGCCAGTTTCTGGCTGCGCCCTTGCTCGGCAATCTGAGCGATAGTTACGGACGACGCCCTGTGCTGTTGTACAGTCAGTTCGGATCGCTGCTTGGTTTTTTGCTGCTGGGACTTGCCATGCGATTTCCCGATCCGCTGGCATGGATGTTTGTGGCACGAATGATTGACGGTTTTTCCGGCGGCAATCTGACCGTAGCGCAAGCCTACATCAGCGACATCACTTCACCCGAAGACCGCGCCAAAACCTTCGGCATGATTATCGGCGGATCGTTCGGCCTGGCATTCACGATTGGCCCGGCATTGGGTTCGGTGGTGTCGTCGCGGTTTGGTTACGACATAACGGCTTATGTGGCGGCGGCGATTTCGCTGACCAGCATTCTGGCCACTTTGTTTTTGCTGCCCGAAACCCAGCATCATTCCGACGAATCGCGTCCGCGCGGCCTGGCAATGTACACGCGCGCGCTGAATTATTTTTCGGTGTCGGAACTGCGCCCCCTGCTGATGATCTTTTTTTTCATGTCGCTGCCGTTCACGATTTACACCACGATGTTTCCGCTCTTTGCCAAAAAACAATTGAATTTCAGCGTTGACCAGGCCGGGTACTTTCTGGCGCTGGTCGGATTGCTGGGCGTATTCTGGCAGGCGGGAATGATCGGTCCCATCGTCAAACGCTTCGGCGAATACAAATCCCTGATCGTGGGGCTGACTGCCAGCGCGCTGGGATTGTTCTATGTCGTGCTTGTGGATGTCTGGTGGAAATTGATTGTCGTGGCGTTGCTGTTTTCCTTTGGGCACGGCGTGTCGCGCCCATCGTTGACCAGCATCATTTCAAGCGCTGCGCCGCCCAACCGGCGTGGTGGAATTTTTGGCGCGCTGACTTCACTGGAAAGCATGACTCGCATTCTGGGACCGATTTTCGGCGGCTGGCTGATTGCCGTTCACCCCACCTGGCTGGGTTGGGTTGGCGGACTGTCGTTTGCCATTGCGACGTTGATTGGATTGTCAATCAAAGCGCGGCAATCCAATTCGGTCGCTGCCTGATTTCAAACAATCAAAACTCACTCTTAATGACCGACAACTGATACGGAGACCATCATGAAACGCACTTCCCTGTTCTTTCTGCTTCTTTTGTTGGTTGCGCTGATTCCCTCGACGCAACCAACGGTCAGCGCCCAACAACGCGCCGCGAAATCCGCCCCAACCGCCAAAGCGGGCAGCGCTGAAATTCTGCGCGATGAATTCGGCGTGCCGCACATTTTCGCTTCGACGCTGGAAGACGCCGCTTTTGCCATCGGTTACGCTCAAGCCGAAGACCGCTTGGAAGAGTTGCTGAAAAATTATCGCAAAGCAGAAGGCACTATGTCCGAAGCATTTGGCCAGGAATGGTTTCGCCACGATTATCGCCAACGCATCTGGCAACACGCCGCCATCAGCCGCGAACGTTACAAACAGGTTTCCCCCAAAATGCGCGCCGCCATCGAAGCTTACCAGCAAGGCATCAAACGGTTTATGACCGAACATCCCGAACAGGTTCCGAAATGGGCGCCGGAACTTCATCCGTCGCAGATCATTGCGCTTGGCCGATACATCATCTGGGGTTGGCCGGAAGGCGAAGCCGGAGCCGATTTGCGGCGCGGCGGCATCACGCCTGATCCGGTCGCGTATCGCGGATCGAACCAGATGCTGATTGCGCCTTCGCGCACGGCGATGAAATCTCCGATTGCCGTGATTGATCCGCATCTGAGCTGGTATGGCGAATTTCGTTTTTACGAAGTTCGTATTTACGCGGGCGATTTCAACGTTTCCGGCGTCAGCATTCTGGGCATTCCGTTTCCCAGCTTGGGTCACAGCCGCTGGGCGTCCATCGCCATGACCACCGGCGGGCCGGACACTTCAGACGTGTACGAAGAAGAACTCAATCCGACCAACGCTCGACAATACAAACACGAAGGCCAATGGCGCGACGTGAAAGTTCGCCAGGACACGATCAAAGTTCTCGATGGCGGCAAACTGATCGAAAAGCCGATTGAAATTGAATACACAACGCACGGCCCAATCGTGGCGCGCAAAGACGGCAAGGCATACTCGATGGCCATTCCCTATTTCAACGAAATCGGCCTGGCCGACCAGATTTACCAGATGTTCACTTCGCGCAACCTGACCGAGATGAAAAAAGCGCTCACGCAGTTTCAACTCATGTCGCAAAACATCATGGTCGGAACGACGGAAGGCGACATTTTCTATTTGCGAAATGGCCGAGTTCCCATTCGTCCGCAAGGTTGCGACCCGTCGAAACCGATGATTGGCAGCGGCGCCTGTGACTGGAAAGGCATTCATCCGATGAGCGATCTGGTGCAAATCACCAATCCGCCCCAAGGCTACATGCAGAACAACAACTGTTCGCCGTTTGCGATGATGAAAGACAGCCCTCTGCGCGCCGAAAAATACATCCCTTACATTTACAACGACGGCAACAACCCCGGCCATCAACGCGCGGCGATGACGCTGGAAGAATTGCACGAAGCCAAAAACGTCACCACCGAACAGGCCATCAACATCGCGTTCAGCACACAGATTTACAAAGCCGAAGACTGGCAAAAACGCATCCTCGAACCTTGTAAAACGTTTGCCAAGGCGCACGGATTAAACCAGGAGGAAATTCTCTGCGCTTCGATCTGGAATTGGAATCGGCGCAGCACGCCGGATTCAGAAGGCGCGATGGCGTTTTACGCTTTCAAAATGGGCTTCGAAAATCCGGAGCTTCGCAAAGCGATCGAAGTTCCCGATACGCTGACCGATAAAGAAATAACCACAGCGCTGACCAACGCGGCGAAATGGATGTGGTCGGAGTTTCGCTCTTACAACGTGCCGTATGGTCGTTATTTCCGCGTAGGTCGCCAGGGCGGCAAAACCTATCCGGTCGGTGGAGGAATCTTGCGCGATCAGGGAATGGCGACTCCGCGGGCGATCAACTTCAGCAAGGTTGGAAATGAAATGGTCGGCCAGGGCGGACAAACATCAACGCAGATTGTGATTCTGACCAAAACGCCGCAATCGTTCACAGTTATTCCTTTGGGCGAAAGCGACCACAAAAACTCTGGCCACTGGGACGATCAGGCGGAAAAACTTTTCAGTCAGGGCAAGGCCAAATCCACATACTTTTTGGACAAGGCCGAATTGCTGAAACACGTTTCATCCAGAAAAACGTTGAATCGGCGAGCAGCGACTGCAAAAGCGGCGAAATGACAACTCGCCGCTTACCGCATTACAGTTATGGCAGGAGGTAACACATGCCAGCTCAACCAAAACTGAAATACACGCTGGAAGAATACTTGGAACTGGATCGCAACTCTGAAGCTCGACTCGAATACTGGGACGGCGAGATATTCGACATGAGCGGCGTCAGCCCGGAGCACGATCAAGTGGAAAGCAACCTTCACTTTCATTTGAGAGAAAAACTACGCGGGAAACAGTGCAGGATTTTTCTGGCGAACACCCGGATCAAAGTTCCGAGTATGCCTCCGTATCGTTACGGCGATTCGTCTGGATTGTGCGGCGTTCCGCAGTATGAAGTGATCGGCGGCATCAAGTCGTTGACCAACCCATCAATCATCATTGAGGTTCTTTCTGCATCCACCGAAGCGTATGATCGAGGAGACAAATTCACCAACTACAAATCAATCCCCAGTCTGCGGGAATATCTGCTGATTGCTCAGCATCGCCCGCATGTCAGTCATTTTGTAAAACAGGATGACGGTTCGTGGAATCAACGTGAATTCAACAGTCTGGACGAGGTAGTCAAATTGGTTTCGCTTGAATGCGAACTGTCGCTCATGGAAATTTACGAAGACCTTGATTTTGGGCAGGCTGTTACGACTTTGCGGCTACAGTTGCCGGAATGAGTTTTGCGCATTGCTGACCGCTTTGCACAGCGCTTTCAATCGTGGCGGGCAATCCGGTGTTCGTCCAATCTCCAGCCAGAAAGAAATTCTCGAATTCCGTCTTGTGCGAAGGCCGCAAGCGCGCGGTTCCCACGGTGTGAGAAATCGTCGCATCGTGTTCGCGCACGACAAAGGCATGAACCGGTTTTTGCCGCCGGGCCGCCGGAAAGAATCGCTCGATTTCGGCGACGGCAATGGCGATCAACTCTTCTTTGGAAAGCTTCGCCGCTTCGTGAGCTCCACTGACGACCAGCGCCAGATGCTGATGGCTTGACTTGCCGTCGCCTGAAATCGCTTTTTTATTGAACATCCATTCAATGCGCGATTCCAACAAGCCGCTGAATTCCACGTCGGTCACAGGTTGTGCGTACCAAAGATTGACGGACACGATGGGCGCGGATTTGAATTGAGCGATGTGGCGCAAGCAGGGACTGGCGTCGAAAATTTCCGGCGCAATCATTCGCGGCAACGCTGAGTACGGAACGGCGCTGATGATCGCGTCGGCTGCGATTCGCTCGCCGGTTCTGAGTTCGACAGCAACCGCACGACGATCATCAAATTCAATTCGGGCGACTTCCGCGTTCAAGCGGATAGTTCCGCCGCGCTGTTCGACAAATTGCCGCGCATCGTCTGTGTACAAATCGCTCAAACCGACTTTGGAAATGACTATCGTCGAATCCTGCCGCGAGTGCATAAACGCCTGATCCAACACACGAGCGAACATATCCGCCGAAGCCCTGTCCGCCGTTTCGTTCAACGTCGCCAGCGCGACCAAATCCCAGAAACGGCGCTGCATCGTTTCAGTCTGCCCCAACCGCGTCAGCCAATCTCGCACGGTGATGTCGGCCAGTTCCGTGCGATTGCCATTCAACCGCCGCAACTCCAGCCCAACGCGCAACGCATTCCAGCGGTCTCGCCAGCCTATGGTTTGCAATTTGAACAACCCCGCCAGCAAATGCAGCGGCGCGGGCAACGAAGGACAACGAAAACTTGCGTGATTAGTCTGGCCGCTTGCCGACAAGCTGAGAAAATCAACTTGCGGATTTTGTTGAAACTTAAGTTTGCCGAGCGAACCGATCTTTTCCAGAAATCGCAGTGTGTGGTGATAACAGCCCATCATCAAATGTTGGCCATTATCCACCGTATCGCCAGTGGTTTTATCCGTGAACGAATACGCCCGTCCGCCCAGAAACGAACGGCGCTCCAACAGCATCACCTTCAAGCCCCGGTCTGCCAAATCAACCGCAGCCGCCAATCCGGCAAAGCCGCCGCCGATAATCAGGACAGAGGGGCTGAGCGACGGAGAGACATAGGGAGGTGGTGACGGCGGGAAGGCGCGATTTGAAGGCGAAGAAAACAGAGGCGCGAGCTTCACGAATCTTCCCTCCTTCTCTCTGTCTCTCCGTCGCTCACGCCCTCACTCTTTCGCCGGGTAGCGCGCGCCCATTCTCGCAGCGCGATGTAAAATCGCTCCGGGCGATGCAAGCGAATCTGATGGTTGAACACGTCGTAATCGTTTTGCTCGATCTGTTCCAGCAGCCGGAAATAAATCTTCCCCATGGTCACAGCGGCGGTCAGCGTCGCCTGGTCTTTGTGCGGGAAGAGTTCTTCAGCCTGACGATAAAAACTTCGCGCGCGGTCACATTCGAATTTCATCAAAGCGCGAAAGTTGTCGTTGACAACCGAATTCGCCAGATCGTGTTCGCTGTATCCGAAGCGGCGCAAATCTTCCTGCGGCAGGTAAATGCGCCCGCGTTCGGCGTCTTCCTTCAAATCGCGCAGGATGTTGGTCAATTGCAGCGCGATTCCCAGATTGACGGCGTATTCGCGCGCCTGAGCTTCGCGGTAGGTGAAAATTTCGACGCACATCAATCCGGTAATCGCCGCCACGCGATAACAGTATTGATAAAGCTCGTCGAAGGTTTCGTACCGGTGATGGCTCAAATCCATTTCGCACCCATTGATCATTTCCTCGAAATACTCTTTCGGCATCGGGAACTGTTCGAGCACATTCCGTAAGTTGCGTGTGATTGCAGTTGTCGGGTGACCGGCATATAGAAGATCAATTTCGGCGCGCCATTTGTCCAATTCCAACCGAGCTTCACTCGCGGCGTGGCCGAATGTAACGGGGCCGACCAGATCATCCACCACATCGTCAACGGCGCGGCAAAACGTGTACACGTCTATAATGGCATCGCGTTTCTGTTTCGGCAGGAACAGAAACGAATAAAAGAAATTCGATTGAATGGTTTTGGAAAATCGGCGACGGAAATTGCGCGTGCGTTCGCGCAGATGCCAGGGCGTGAAATGAATGCTTTTGGTTGTTGCGGCTTCCATCAGCTAAATGTTCATGTGTGAAAGGTTGAAAACAGTCGGCAATGTTCAACTTGGGAGACCAGTCGTTGCTTGAATTGATAATCCGTTTAGCGGCAAATTGAGGATAACAAGTCAGCGGTTTAGCCGACAAGCCCCTCATTCTTTGCCAGAAAAACCGGATCATGGAGAAACTTCAGAAGACAGTCCGCAGCGTAGTCAAAACCTTCAGCGACAATTAGAATGTCACGGCGTTGGCTGGAATCGGATCATCGGATTCATTTGAACAATCAGCCGACCGATCATCAATCAACCAGACCGATCCAAAACTTATGCTCCGCTTGATCCTCCAAAACAGCACGCACTCCGGCCAGCAGCTTTATCTGGACCCGCAAAAGACAAACTGGTTTCTGCTTGGGCGTGGCGAAGAAAGCGTGTTGCGCTTTGTCGAAACCAGCGTTTCCACACGTCACGCGATCATTTCCACGGAAGGCGGCGATTTCTTCCTGCTCGATCAGGACAGTACGAACGGAACATTTTTGAACGGCGCTCGCGTCACCACAGCCAGATTGAAAACCGGCGATGTGATCGAACTCGGCCATTTCGGCCCGCGGTTGCAGGTCATCATCGAAGAATCGCTGGCACAAGCAGACCATCTTTCCGGCGCGGAAACTTCTCCGCAATTCGACGACACGGCGCGAGCTCGCGCGGCTCAAACTGTGCAATGGACATTGCGCGACGCGGCTCAAACCCTGGGAATGTACAACCCCCATCACGATTCAGGCGAAATTCCGCCGCCAATCGGAGTCGCAGGACTGGCGATGCTGTGCGCGGTGCTCGGCGTGATAGTGCTGGCCTTGACGGTGCTCAATTTCGGTTTGTCGGTTTCGATCATTGCCGGATTGACGGCTTTTATTCCGGCGGCGATTTATCTGGGCATTTTCCTCTGGCTGGATCGTTACGATCCCGAACCGTTTCGCACTCTGGCATTCGCCTTTGCCTGGGGCGCGTCGGTGGCAATTCTGATTTCCGGCGTCTTCAACGAAATTTTCAAACACAACTTCGACGATTTTCTGACCGGAGTAGTCTCCGCACCATTGATCGAAGAAGGCAGCAAAGGCGCCGGGGTTTTGTTGATCGCCCTGATGTTCAAACGGGATTTCGACAGCGTGCTGGATGGAATCGTTTACGCCGGAGTCGTCGCGCTGGGCTTTGCGACGATGGAAAACGTCAGTTATTACGGCGACAGCCTGATGAAAGGCGGCGCGGGCGACCTGGCTGGAACATTCATCGTTCGCGGCATTCTTTCGCCGTTTTCTCACGTCCTGTTCACCTGCATGACAGGCATCGGCTGCGGCATCGCCCGCGAAACCTACAACCAGAATTTGAAATTCGCCGCGCCGCTCATCGGTTACGCGGCGGCCATGTTCCTGCACGCGCTTTGGAATATGCTGGCTTCGTTCAGCGTAGGTTTGTTCTGGATGGGATATTTGTTGTTGGAAGTTCCTCTGTTTATCGCGTTCATTTGCCTGATCGTTTACCTGATTCGACGCGAAGCCCGCATTTTGCGACAAACGCTTTCCGCCGAAGTAGAAAAAGGATTGATCGCCCCGGAACGGCTCGATGTAGTCATTTCATTATTTCGCCGCAGCGCCTGGGTTTTGTCGGCTTTCGGCAACCGCCAACTTTTCAACGCGCGTCGCCAGTATCTGCGCTCGGTGGCCAAACTTGGGTTGTGTCATTGGCACAATTCACGCGCCATCGAAGCCAAAGGAGACACTGGAAGTTTCTCGGTCATTCCGCAACTGCGAGCAGAGGTGTTCAAATTAGGCCAGGAAATTTGACGACTATTCTTTACCATCTGTGACTGATACTTGACCGCCAGACGTGCTAAAACACAATGAGCTTGAACAACGAATTCAAGCAATGACTTCAAACCTGAAAACGGAGAAGGAGACGAACGTTATGTCCACCGCAGCAACCACAGCACAGCCCGCAAAGTCCTCCAGCGCGCAGTTGCCACCAGGTCCCAGACCGCTGTTTCCGCTCATCAACCTTGTAAATTTGCGTCGCAATCCGATTCGTTTTCTGACGCAGGTGACGGAACAATATGGCGAAGTGGTCTATTTCAAACTCGGTCCTCAACCGGTTTTTCTGCTCAACAACCCTGAACACATACGCGACGTGCTGATTACGCACAACAAACAGTTCATGAAAGGTGAAGGTTTGCAGCGCGCCAAAAGATTGCTCGGCGAAGGATTGCTGACCAGCGAAGGCGAATTTCACCTGCGCCAGCGGCGACTGGCTCAACCAGCCTTTCATCGCCAGCGAATCGCCGCTTATGGCGCGACGATGGTCGAATACACAGACCGATTGAGCAATCGCTGGCGCCACGGAGAAGAACTGGACGTTGCGCGCGAAATGATGCGGTTGACGCTGGCCATTGCCGGCAAGACGCTTTTTGACGCCGATGTCGAAACCGAAGCCGACGAAATCGGCGACGCGCTCAGCCAGACAATGGCGATGTTCAATTACCTGACGCTTCCCTTTGCGCAGTTGCTGGAAAAACTGCCGATTCCGGCCATGAAACGCTTCAAGGCGGCTCGCCAACGTCTGGACGAAACGATTTACCGAATCATCAGCGAACGGCGAGAAAGCGGCGAAGATCGCGGTGATTTGCTTTCGATGCTGATTCAGGCGCGCGACACCGAAGGCGATGGCACAGGCATGACCGACCTGCAATTGCGCGACGAAGCCATGACCATTTTTCTCGCCGGTCACGAAACCACTGCCAACGCGCTGACCTGGACGTGGTATCTGCTGTCGCAAAATCCTGAAGTCGAAGCCAGATTCCACGCCGAAATTGACGCGGTGCTGGGCGGGCGAATTGCAACCGCCGAAGATTATCCGCGGTTGCGTTACACCGAAATGGTCTTTGCCGAAGCGATGCGTATGTATCCGCCTGCCTGGATCATTGGCCGACGTGCATTGACCGATTACCGCATCGGCGAATATCACGTCCCGGCGCGTTCGATCATTCTGATGAGCCAGTACCTGATGCACCGCAACCCGAAATTTTTCCCTGACCCGGATCGTTTCGACCCTGAACGCTGGACTCCCGAAGCTCGCGAAGCTCGTCCCCAATTCAGCTATTTCCCGTTTGGCGGCGGGCCGCGCATCTGCATAGGCGAACAATTCGCCTGGATGGAAGGCGTGCTGGTTATGGCAACTCTGGCTCAGAAATGGCGATTGCGACTGGTTCCGAATCATCCCATCGCGCTGGAACCAATCGTCACTCTGCGCCCCAAACACGGCATGAAAATGACGGTCGAACAACGTTAACCAACCGGCCAATCAAACGCCAGATTCGCGGAGGAAGTGGTATCATGACGGTCGAATTCACCGATACACAGACAATCAATCGAAGGAGCAGAATTTTATGACTGCCAGCGTTTCTCAAGCTCAATCAGTCAAACAGGTCTTGACGGCTGTCCCCATCGAACACATCTGGCGGTTTTCTGTCGCGCAATACCATCAAATGATCCGCGCGGGTATTTTGACCGGAGACGATCAGGTTGAACTGCTGAAAGGATGGTTGATTTCCAAGATGCCCAAAAATCCCCCGCACCGCATCGCCACCAAACTGACTCGCCAATCGCTGGAAGCCGCGGTTCCCAATGGTTGGTACGTTGATTCCCAGGAACCGATCACTCTGGAAGACAGCGAACCGGAACCTGACGCGATCATCGTGCGCGGCGACACGCGCGATTACCAGAATGGCCATCCAACCGCCAAAGACATCGCGTTAGTGGTTGAAATTTCCGACACAACATTGGAACGCGACCGCGAATTGAAAAAGCAGTTGTACGCGCGCGCAGGCATTCCCGTTTACTGGATCATCAACCTGACTGAAAACAAGCTTGAGATTTATTCGCAACCGGACATGAACTCTGACGAATCCGATTACGCAGACAAGCAGATTTTCAGCCGGAACGATCCCGCCCCAATCGTCATTGAAGGCCAGATTGTCGCTTACATTGCCATCAATGACCTGCTCCCGTAACACGTTCGCCTGACGCACAGCGAATCCTTCTTTCTTGCCATGGACCTTTTTCTCTTTGTCTTGCTGCTGTTGCTGGCGGCGATGATCGCCATCATCGCATTGATCTATCAGTTCGCATCTTTGAAGGCACGAATTCCCATGATGGTGCAGCGCGAATCCGACCAGTGGAAAGGCGCTGCCGAATTTGAAATGCAGGAACGGATTCGCGCTCGTATGCAGGAATGGCGCGAGCGCGAAGCGCAAACCATTCTGGCCGAAGCGCAACGCGATGCCCTTGTCGAAGCTCATAAACTTTTCAAGGATTGGTGCGAAGATGAACTGGAAACGCTTCGCAAAGAACAACGCGAATTGGCATTGCGCGAAGCTCGAAACAAGCTGAACGAATGGATGCAGGAACAGGAAAAGAACATTCGACGGGATGCTGTGCAGCGCAGCCAGGCCGTCACCACAGGCAAAGTCGTAGAACACCTCGTTCCCTACCTGCCCAACTTCAACTACAACCCCAAAGACGCTCGGTTCATCGGCAGCCCAGTGGATTTTGTGGTCTTCGACGGACTGAATTTCGACGAAGACGATCAGCTCACCATTGTGTTTGTCGAAATCAAAACCGGCATGTCCACCTTGACTCGGCGAGAGCGAATGGTGCGCGACGCCATCAAAGCCGGTCGCGTCAAATGGGTGGAATGGCACGCCAGCAATGAATTGCAGCAGGCCGCGCCCGGACTGTTTGAGTAAGCCATCTTCTTATTTGCCACAACACTTCTTGTATTTTTTGCCGGACAGGCACGGACAAGGATCGTTTCGCCCAATTTTGGGTTCGCGCAGAAAATTTCCTTCGTCACTTCGAAAATATCCATGTGGGATTACCAAAGCAGGGGCATTAGCCTGTTGGAAAAGCGAGTTGGCTTCTCGTTGCCTGGCGCGTTCTTTCTGTTCCTTTTCCTTTTTCCATCGCTCCTGGCGATTGGCTATTTCGTCAGGTTGATAAAACTTCAGCAGGTCCACGTAATACTCCCAGTCGCCACGCTGTTCTTCGGGATCGAACCAATCAAGTGTCTCTTCAAAATCTCCCGCGACAGTTTCGTCAACTGCACCACGTTCAAAGGCCGCGCGCATCGGTTCCAACACACGCTCTTTGTCCAACATCAGTGCGTGGCCGCTGATTGAACCAAGAAAGTAGCCATCAGTTTCCTGCAGATCGCCGTAACAGGAACAAAAGAAGTCCGCCACTTTGGGTTCGGATGCAGGATTTTCCAACGCAATCCGCGTCAACGCGATGGCGGCATAAGATCGCAAAAAAGGAGTTTTCCAATCATCCTGGTCATGAGGGCGATGTGCCCCGATGAATTGAATTAGCGGCTCAACAGCCGCTTCTCCAAACTGAGCAAAAGCCGCTGCGGAAACTTCCATCAGCCAATCGAAGTCTTCTTCGTTGGCGTAAATGAAGCCTTGGAATAAGTCAGGCAACAAATCTATCCGCTTGGTCAGACTCAAAATCGTGAAAGCGTGATAGAGCGCCCACCATTCGCCGTCTCGCGCTTCACGCCAGCGATTTTCATCTCGCATCCAGTCTCGCAAGGGTTCAATGGCATCTTCCCGTCTGACTAATTCCTGTATGTGTTCCAGCGTCACGCGGTCTTCTTCCGAAATCAGCAGATCAATCAATTCCCGAGTCGTTTTTTCAGCGTAAGCAATCATCGAGTTTTTATCCTTGTTCAATGGAGTAAATGCAATGTCGATACCCGCGCCAGAAAATCTCTTTTTCGATCTTCAATCCGTTACGTTCGGCAACTCGGCGCGAAGCCAGATTTTCCGGGCGAATCATCGAGATAATGCGGCGTCGGTTCAATTTTGTGCGCGCGTATTCCATACAACCGCGAGCAGCTTCGGCGGCCAATCCGCGTCCCCAGAACGTTTTGTTGAAGTGATAGCCGACTTCCAATTCCTGAACGCCTTCCACATCCTGCATCACCAATCCGCAATCGCCTACGAATTGCTGCCCCTCTTTCAATAATACCGCCCAGATTCCGTGTCCGAACTCTTCGTATCGTTTCAAATTGCGCTCGATCCATTCGCTCATTTCCTGTCGGTTGAGCGTCTTTGGAAAGAGACGCATCGTTTCGGGATCGCCCCAGATTTGCAGCAGATCATCCAGATCGTCGTGTGTGATGCGTCGCAGCAAAAGCCGTTCGGTTTCCAAAATGACGTCGTCCATAAAGCACGTCCTCTGCTTGAATGTTTGCAATGTCAGTACCAAGTTTTTCTTTGCCTGACAAGAAGTCGGTAAAAGTTTTTCTTTCCGAATCGGTTCTGTTACAACTCCACGCAACTGAGCTAAACCCATTACAACATCGGAGATTCAAAATGAAGAAAACTCGAAAAGCGGGCGAGCCCATCAATCGGCGTGAAATGGTCAAACGCACAGCGGCGAGCGTCGGCGCGGCAATCGTTTTATCCGAACCGGGCAATGCAACTACTGCGTCAACAACTTTCACCGGGTTGGCCGCCGAGTATGACAAATACGACGCGCTTGGATTGGCGGAGTTGATCGCCAAAAAGCAAATCACCTCACAGGAATTGCTCAACGCGGTTCGCCAGCGAGTCGAAACCTTGAACCCAAAACTCAATGCGTTTTGCGATCTGTTTTTCGACAAAGCCGAAACGCAAATCAAAACGGGTGCTGGCAACGGAGCCTTCAAAGGCGTGCCGTTCGCTCTGAAAGACATAGGCATTCACATGGCGGGGGTGAAGACGACTTCGGGCAGTCGCGCGTTCAAAAACTACACGCCGAATTTCGACAGCACACTGGTCGAACGTTACAAACAATCCGGCCTGGTGATTTTTGGCCGCACCAATTCGCCGGAATTCGGATTGACGACAACCACCGAATCCGTGTTGTTCGGACAAACGCGCAACCCCTGGAATCTGGAACGGACTTCGGGCGGGTCGTCCGGCGGAGCAAGCGCGGCGGTGTCAGCGCGAATTTTACCCGCCGCACACGGCAGCGATGGCGGCGGTTCGATTCGCATTCCGGCTTCGTGCTGCGGGTTGTTCGGTTTCAAACCTACGCGAGGTCGTGTGCCAATGGGGCCAACTCAATTTGAAAGCTGGAACGGCTGTTCACATCACCACGTACTGACGATTTCCGTCCGAGACAGCGCGGCGTTGCTTGATGCAACAGCAGGTGCGGAACCAGGTTCCCCATTTTTTTCGCCCAAACCGGCGCGACCGTTTTTGAAAGAAGTCGGCGCTCCGACAGGCAAGCTGCGGATCGCGCTGGCCATCGAACCGACGACAGGCGGCCCGGTTGATCCCGAATGTCGTCAGGCCGCGATGGATGCCGCCAAACTCTGCGAAAGTCTGGGCCATCGCGTCGAAGAAACCAGACTGCCGATTGAAGATGCAGTCATGCGCGGAGCGTTTCTGACCGTTCTTCGCGTTTCGCTGGCCAGAGTGTTGGATGACGCAGGCAAAACACTCGGTCGCGCAATCACCGATAAAGATGTGGAGCCGATCACCTGGTTGATTGCTCAAGCCGGAAAAGCCATCAGCAGCATTGAATACTCACGCGCGATTGCGACCATGCATCAAACCGGTTTGACGCTGGCCAGATTCATGCAGCGATACGATGTCATTCTCAGCCCGACATTGGCAAAACCGCCTGTGCCCTTGGGTGTGCTGAGTCTGTCGCGCAACGATGTACAGGCTTATGGCAAGGACGTAGGCGAATTCGGCCCGCACACGGCGCTTTACAACGCGACCGGGCAACCTTCGATGTCCGTGCCGCTGCATTGGACGAAAGACGGATTGCCGGTGGGCGTCATGTTCAGCGGACGATTCGGGGAAGACGATTTGCTGTTTCGTCTGGCGGCGCAACTGGAAAAAGCCAAACCGTGGGCTGGCCGCAAACCGAAAATCTGAAACCGTATGGCAGTTTGGCAGGTAATTTGTATTGGCGCGGCCTGACGACTATGCTTCGCGCGTTTGAGGCAGTCGCTGCGACACAATTTCTCTCAGACATCAGCAATTTGATTGCGTCAATATCGAAATCACAACTTGGAAGGAGTCACCTAATATGAACAGTCCGTACAAGATTTGCGGAGCGATTCTGCTCGCCCTGAGCGCGGCAGTATTGGCCAGCGCAACCGTCTTTGCTCAAGACCCGCCCACAGGCGCGCCGCCTGCCGCTGCGCAGGACCGCCCGGCAGGCATTCCCGGCTTGGGCAGCCGCGAACCGGAAATTCGCCCTTATGACCGCGTCATCACCAAAGACGCCAAATCCGATGAAGGCGTCTTCACGGTTCATCGGATCAAGGAAAGGGTCTATTACGAAATCCCTAAAAAAGAACTCGGCAAGGAATTTTTGTGGGTCAGCCAGATCGCCAAAACCACGCTTGGCGTAGGTTATGGCGGCCAGGCGATGGGCAATCGCGTGGTGAAATGGGATCGCCATAACAACCGCGTCTTGCTGCGCAGCGTTTCTTACGCCGTCGTCGCAGACCCGAAAGAACCCATCGCCAAGGCAGTTCAAGCTTCCAACAATGACGCCATCATCAAATCGTTTTTCATCGAAGCCCTGGGTAAGGACGATTCCGTAGTCATTGACGTAACCAGTCTGTTCAATACCGAAGTCACCGAATTCAGCGCCAAAGCCCGTTTGCGCGCGCGCATTTTCGACGCTTCACGGTCTTTCATCGAACGAGTCGTTTCCTTCCCGACCAACATCGAAGTCGAAGCCACGCACACCTTCAGCAATCCGGCGGACACGTTGGGTGGCGGCGCTCCAACTCCGCCAAATCCATTTCTGGGCGCTGGCATGGGAACCGGCAGCGCATCGGTGGTGATGCATTATTCGATGGTCAAACTGCCTGAAAATCCGATGATGCCGCGGTTGCTGGATGAGCGCGTCGGATATTTTTCCGTTCGCAAGATGGATTACGGCAAAGACGAACATCGCGCTCCGCAGCGGACTTACATCACTCGCTGGCGCTTGGAAAAGAAAGACCCGAACGCGGCGCTTTCCGAACCGGTCAAACCGATCGTTTATTACGTTGATCCCGCAACGCCGACCAAATGGGTTTCATACATCAAAAAAGGCATCGAAGATTGGCAACCGGCATTTGAAGCCGCCGGATTCAAAAACGCTATCATCGCCAAAGACGCTCCCAAAGACGATCCGGATTGGTCGCCGGAAGATGCCCGATACTCCGTTGTGCGCTGGCTGCCTTCGACCATTGAAAACGCTTCGGGGCCGCACATTCACGATCCGCGCACCGGAGAAATTCTGGAATCGGACATTCAGATGTATCACAACATTCTGAACCTGCAACGCTCGTGGTACTTCACGCAGGTTGGTCCGCTCGATCCGCGCACGCACAAATTCCCTTTCCCGGATGATTTGATGGGCGAATTGCTGCGCTTTGTCGTTGCGCACGAAGTCGGCCACACGCTCGGTTTCCAGCACAACATGAAAGGCAGTTCGATGTATCCGTTCGAGAAAGTTCGTGATCCGAAATGGCTGAAAGAAATGGGCCATACGCCTTCGATCATGGATTATTCTCGCTTCAATTACGTCGCTCAGCCCGAAGACAAAATTCCAGTTGATGACCTGATTCCCAAAGTCGGCCCTTATGACAAATGGGCGACGATGTGGGGTTACAAACCGATTCCAAATGCCAAATCTCCGGAAGACGAAAAAGCGACGCTTGACGCCTGGGCGCGCGAACAGGATTCCAAACCCTGGCTGCGATTTTCAACGGCCAAGTCTCGCGGCGCCGATCCGGGCGAATTGACCGAAGCGGTTGGCGATGCCGATGCCGTCAAGGCTTCGACGCTGGGATTGAAAAACCTCAAGCGCGTGGCGGATTTGCTGCTGACGGCGACCACCACCAAAAAAGGCGAACCATACAGCGATCTGGAAGAAATTTATGGCGACATGGTCGGCCAGTGGCGATTGGAAATGGGTCACGTCGCGGCCATCGTCGGGGGGTTCCAAACCCAGCAAAAACACATTGGCCAGGAAGGACTTCTTTTCACGCCGATTTCCAAAGAACGTCAGGCCGAAGCCGTGAAATTCCTGAGCGACAACGTATTCACCACGCCAACCTGGATGCTGAATCCGGAAGTGCTGCGTCGCATTGAAGCCAGCGGTTCGCTAGACCGCGTCAAGCTGGCTCAGCAAATGATGTTAAATCAGTTGCTGAGTTCCGCGCGTTTTGCCCGGCTGGTTGAGCAAGAAGCGCTAGACGGCGACAAAGCCTACCGGCCGGTGGATTTTCTGGCGGATGTTCGCAAAGGAGTTTGGGGCGAACTGAACGGCACGACTCCGATCAAATCGGACGCCTATCGTCGCAACCTGCAACGCGCCTATCTGGATTTGATGGGCGACAAACTCAATGGCCGCGCTCCGGTCAATGACGACCAGCGCCCGTTCATTCGCGGCGAACTGCGCGCCCTGGTTGCCGATGTGACCAAATCTTTGGCCAGAGCCACAGACCGCGCTTCGCGTCTGCATCTGGAAGACGTGCGAGACCAAATCGCCAAGATTCTTGATCCCAAGTTTGCGGCTCCGGCTCCGGCTGCGGGCGGATTGCCGATCATTCTTGGCCGGTTCAGCGCCGATGGCGACGAACCAACGGATGATCTGCTGAAATGCTGGCCGGATCATTCGATCAGAATTCGTCGGTAATCGGCGAGGTCAGCTTCATTACCAAAGCCGCATCTCCGTTTGGAGATGCGGCTTTTTGGCATGTAGAGGCGAACGCTTTGAAATGCTTTTTTCCGAACAGCTTAGACGCGCAAAATTCGTGGTTGCAATCCCTAATGAATGGCTTATCATACGCCCGCCATCAGTCACACCCCGTTACTGACAAATCCTTGGTGGCGCTATTCCAGAGGCCAGCAAAATTCGTCAATGGTGCCCCCTTCAAGCTTCAGCTTCGATCTTGTTCTTGAAGTTCAGTTGCCGGCAGCAGCCTCTCCAAAATTTCAACACCTGCTTTCTGGCTGTGTAGACAGTTAAACCCAGAACACCGAAAGCAATTTTAGGAGGAAACTATGCGCAAGTTGTTTTTCATGGTGCTGCTGCTTGCTCTGCCACTCGTGGTTCAGGCTCAGGACGCGCCAAGGGCCGAAATTTTCGGCGGATACTCTTATCTCCACGCTGATGACGATGACGGCGGATTGGATTTGCACGGTTGGAATGCGTCGGCAGCGGTCAATTACAAAAAATGGGGTGGAATTGTTGCGGACTTCAGCGGTCATTACGATACGGCCACGCTGGCTCCTGGCGTCAGAGCGGACATCAGCGCGTACCTCTTCCTGGTCGGTCCGCGGTTCACTTATCGTGAGCACAAAGTTCTGCAACCATTCGGCCATGTGCTGCTCGGAGCGGCTCGTTCTTACGTGAAAACCGACACCATCGTCGGCAGAGTCACGGTGGATGATTCGGCATTTGCCATGGCCATCGGCGGCGGATTGGATGCAAAGATCATTGATAATCTGGCCGTTCGCCTCTTCCAGGCCGATTACGTCCTGACGCGGTTCAACGATCAAACTCAAAACAACTTCCGTCTTTCGACCGGACTTGTGTTGCGGCTCGGCTCGCAATAACCCAGTCCCCATTTCGCAGTTCGCAATCTGGCCTGAAAAACCAGGTTGTGAACTGCGATCTTACCTTCAAAGATTCCATTGATTTTCCTTCGCAAACGAAATTCGGTTGGTTGGATGGCAGTAACGCTGACTGTGATTTGCACGTTGGCCAACGGTCAGACGCGCCCAACCGACGACGGCAAGCGTCTCACACTTCGCGCCGATTCGTTTCGCATCACTGTTCCAAATCTTGCTCCGCCGCCGGTCGAAGGGCTGTACGATTATTCATATCGAATCAACGTCCCAAATTTCCGCAGATCGGAAAACAACCTGCCAACAATTTCCTCCGGCCAGCAGAAAATCCTGTCCGCCAAAACCCTGCAAAGCGAAGCCGATGCGTTGCGTTTGCAGAACACTCCCGATTCGCTGCGAAAAGCGACGTTGAAATACGAAGAATCCTTGCGCTTGTGGCGTTCGGCGGGAGTTTCAGGCGACCCGGCTGAAATTGCCGATGTATTGAATCAGCTTGCTGTGATCGCCGAATCCTTTGGTGATAAACAACAAGCGATCAGTTTTTATCACCAGTCTTTGCCGCAGTGGCGAGCCGCCGGAAATCGCACGACCGAAGCATCTGTGTTGACACAGCTTGGGCGCATCTACAATTCACTGGGCGATAAAAAACAGGCGCAAAATTGTTTCAATCAGGCCAGATTGATTGTTCAAACCGCCAGTTTGACCAGCCTCGTTACCATCAACGAAAACAAACGGAGTCGTGAAGCCGCCACGCTGTACAACCTGGGCAAGCTGCACGAAGAACAGGGCGATTTGAAAAAAGCCTTCGAGCATTATCAGAAAGCTCTGCCGTATTGGCAGGAGGCCAAGGATAAAAACGGCGAAGCTTCGACGCTCAACAGCCTGGGCAGTCTGGCGGCGCGTGGCGGTCAGTTGCCACTGGCGACGCAACTCTTTCGTCTGGCCTTGCCGCTCTGGCGCGAAGTCGGCGACAAACGCGGCGAAGCGGTTTCGCTGAGCAATCTGGGCTTTGTCGCCGATGCTTCCAACGACAAACCGTCGGCGATAGAGTTTTATTCGAAAGCCTTGCCGCTCTGGCGCGAACTCGATGACAAACGCAGCGTGGCCACCACGCTCAGCGATCTGGCCAGCTTGTATCTGGCAATCGGCCAGCGCGATCAGGCCATGAAGTTGTATCTGGAAGCTCTGCCCATTCGTCGCGCCGGAGCCGACAAACGCGGCGAAGCAGCGACGCTCAACAACCTGGGCAATTTGTATTCGTTGTCGGGTGATTGGCGAAAAGCCGTGGAGAATTTCAATCTGGCTTTGGAAATTCGCCGCGCCCTTGGCGATGCGCGAGGCGAACTGGTCACGCTGGGAAATCTGGGAGCGGCGTATCAAGTATTGAATGAACCGGTGAAAGCGCGCGAATGTTACCAACTCGGCTTGCCGCTTGCGCGCTCGTTGATGGACCAGCCGCGTCTGGCAATAATTTTGACAGGGCTGGCCGAAACCAATTTTCTGCTGAACGAAAAATCTGCCGCGCGAACCCAACTAGAAGAAGCTGTGGCCATCTGGCGCGAATTGAAAGAGCCTGCCCGTGAATCCAGCACGCTGAGTTTACTGGCGGGCGTTTATGCAGCGCTGGGCGATCAATTCAAAGCAGCGGAAATTTATCGGCAATTGCTTTCCGGCTGGCGCGTCGCCCTGCCCAGATAACAGCGACGATTCCACCTCAATACTTCGACTTGCCAACTTTCTTTTCCAGTGTTTTTACATGCTCAGCGGAAACGCGCGCATACGGCCCTGCGGTGCAGCGCCGATAAGCAGTCAATGCCTGCTCCAACTGTCCCAGCTTGTGATACGACGAACCAATCAGGTAATGAACGCTGACGTTCGATGGATCGAGTTGCAATGCCTTTTGAAATTCGCTCAACGCTTCCTGATGCCGCCCTCCGTTTTGAGCGTTTAATCCGCGCTGCAACAATTCCGTCGCGCTGACTTTGGGCTGTTCGACTTTGGGCAATGGCGTGGATTTAGCCATACCGGCTGCGTCGCTTTTCAATTCTCCTGCCGGAGCAGGCTCTTTCGATTCCGTCAAAGTAGTTCCTGCCGAAACAGCAGACGCCGCTTCCGGCTTGGAAACAGGCGCTGTCGGCTGTTTTTCTGCAACCTGCCTGATTTCGTTCTTCTGCTTTTCAACTGCAACCATAGACGGCGACTTGCTCGCCGCTTCAATCTCGACCTGTTCGCTGGCGCTGAAAACCGGCGAAGCTTCTGCTGAAACAACAGGCGAAGGCGACGAAGCCGTCTCAGCGCTGATTGGCGCATTCCCCGATTGACGCAAAAGCGCATAACCACCGATCACTGCTGCCAATAACAAAACGATTCCAACAATCGCCATAGGCCATCGCCCGCCTGATTTTCCAGCAGCAACGACAGGAACAGAAGGCAATCCACCAGGTTTTGGAAACGCTTTTTCAACAGTTTTCGGCTGGCTGGGCAACGCGCCAGTCAACGGAGTCAGTTCCTGTGTGGTCTTTCCTGTTTTAACAGGTTCGGGGGCTGACAAAATTTCAGTCGCCTCCGGCGGCAATGTATAAACGTTGGTCGAGTAATCTTTTTCTTCTTCCAGTGGACGGGTTGGCCCGAACAGGTTTTCTGTCGCAGGCGATTGCGCTCCAGTCACTACTGCTCCGCATTGAATGCAAAACTTGACTTGCGACGGCAATTCGCTGCCACAGGCTGTGCATTTGACCGACATCGTGGATTCCTCCTCAATTGATTTCCGCTGTTCATTGTAATCGCACGCGGCAGGAACATGCGAAACCCAAGAGCAAAAAACTGCCGCATTGTCTGCGGAGCTTTGCCTGTGCCGTTGAATCCTGTAAAGTTCGCTGCCGCTTTTCACGAATCACGACAATCAATTGCCAAACCATTTAAGGAGCTGCGCGAATGGGTGCGAACCTTTCTTCAGATCGTTCTTCAACTGCCTTTCGACCATTTATTCCAAACCAGACGAGACTGCGCGAACTGACTATATTGCCGCTGATCTTCGGAACTCTGCTTGGCATAGTGTTTGGCGCGTCATCGCTGTATCTGGTCTTGAAAACCGGTTTGACCGTCAGCGCCTCCATTCCGGTGGCAGTCATCTCCATCACCATTTTCCGATTGCTGTCCAAAGTCGGCTTGCGAAACGCGACGATCCTTGAAAACAACATCGTCCAAACGGCTGGTTCAGCGGGTGAATCCATCGCTTTTGGGTTTGGCGCGACGATGCCTGCAATTATGATTCTGGGCTTCAACCTGGAAATCATGAACGTCATGCTGGTCGGAGTTCTTGGCGGTTTGTTGGGCATTTTGATGATGATTCCGTTGCGCCGCGCTTTGATCGTTCAACAACATGGCGTATTGAAATACCCTGAAGGCACGGCCTGCGCCGAAGTGTTGAAAGCCGGAGCAGACGATGAATCTCTGCGTGAAGCCGAAGCAGCCGGAACAGCCGAAATCAGCCAGACCAAAATCGGAGCCAAAACAATCTTTACAGGCTTCGGCATCGGGCTGGCCTACAAATCGCTGATGTCCGCTTTCAAGATGTGGAAAGAAGTTCCCGAACGCATTTTCGGCGCCCCGTTCAAAGGCGGTTCGATTTCGGCGGAAATTTCGCCGGAGTTGCTGGGCGTCGGTTATATCATCGGGCCGTACATAGGAGGTTTGATGGTTGGCGGCGGCGTGCTGGCGTACCTGGTGCTGATTCCAGCCATCAAGTTTTTCGGCGATCCGCTGGGCGCGCCGCTCGCGCCCGGCACTACGCTGATCAGCGAAATGTCACCGGACGAAGTTCGCAGCGCTTATGTGTTGTACATCGGCGCAGGTTCGGTGGCGGCGGCTGGCATCATCAGCGTCATTCGTTCGATGCCCGTGATTTGGAACAGCATCAAAAGCGGTCTGCGCGATTTGCGTGGTTCGCAAAACGCAAGTTCAGCCAATCTTCCGCGCACCGAACAAGACGTGCCGATCAAGTGGGTCATCACAGGCATCATCATCCTGATGGCCTTGATTATGGCGTTTCGCAGCTTGCAGATGAATTTCCTCGGCGCGCTGTTGATCGTCATCTTTGGCTTTTTGTTCGTCACGGTGTCTTCGCGGCTGACCGGCGAAGTCGGGTCTTCATCAAATCCGATTTCTGGAATGACATACGCGACCTTGCTGCTGACCTGTTTGATCTTTCTGGTCGTAGGATGGACAGCTCCGGCGTATTACGTCACGGCGCTTTCCGTCGGAGCCATAGTTTGCATAGCGGCATCGAACGGCGGCACAACATCCCAAGATTTGAAAACCGGCTTTCTGGTCGGAGCAACGCCGAAATATCAGCAAATCGCCATCCTGTTTGGCTCTTTGGCTTCGGCGATTGTGTTGGGGCCAATCCTGTTGCGCTTGAACGACACGGGAACGGTTTACCTGAAACAGCAACAGCCAGCCGCTATCGAATTGCGTGCAGACGCTTCAACCTTGCGCGAACGCGAATCGCTAAAAGGCCCTCAAGCGCGTGAAGACAGCGGATCGTATCTGGTCTGGCATCACACAGACGAAAATGGAGACACAAAAAAATATCTGGTCAACGATCAAGGCGTGCCGGTTTACCTGGTTGATCCGGGCATCAATGGAGCAACCGATAAACGCCCTGACGGTTCCACCGTGCCAAAATTCGACGCGCCCAAAGCCGTGCTGGTGTCGTACATCATCAAGGGCATCTTGAATCAAAAACTCCCCTGGGCGCTGGTGCTGCTCGGCGTGATGATTACCGTCGTGTTGGAATGCGCCGCCGTGCCATCGTTGGCGTTCGCCGTTGGAGTGTATTTGCCGCTTTCTACTTCGACGCCCATTTTCCTTGGCGGAATGATTCGCTGGCTGGTGGATCGTTGGCTGCGAAAACGTTACGCCGACCGCAAGCTGACCGAAGAACAATTCGTCGCCGAAACCGATAAAAGCCCCGGCGTGTTGATGGCTTCTGGTTATATTGCAGGCGGAGCCATTGCCGGAATCGTCATAGCCTTCCTGGCTGGCGTCTTGACCGAAACCAACTTGAAGATCGAACACTGGGCCAACACCAGCAATCCGTTTTTCAGTGGAGCCAATTCCAATCTGCTTTCGCTGCTGCCTTTCATTGTGCTGATCGTATTACTGTATTTGACCGGACGCGAAAAGATTCTTTCTTCTCGCGGCGAGAGATAAATGACTATCAGTGCTTCGTCGAGCCGCAACTTGTTCGAGAATTGAAGCTGCGCCATTAAGACCTGCTTTTGCGGTTAGTGTTGATGAGTCAATAACGTTTTTTATCATTTTATCTTGTTTCCCATAGTAGCAGCAGTTGTAACTTATGCACCTGGCTATGGCGGAACCTGAATAAAACTTGAAATAAAGACTTTTCCATACTTCTACCTTAAAAGCTGTTAACTGCTAGGCAATAACAACTCTCTGAGTTTTTTCTGCACACCAACGATTATTTCATTGACGTGCAGCGACAAGCTAGGATATAAACCGCTTCGTTGATTGTGAGCGTTTTGAGCTTATCGGCAATCAGCAATGTGTTATAGCTAATTCAACGATTCAAAAGGTTATGTTGCTCAAAGGACACAAAAATTTAACAGCGATCTGTGAATCGGCGGCGCGTCGCAGCTTCAATTTGGGCTGCTGGCACATAAGCGTGCTGGTGTCTTTTGGGCTATCAGCCGAGACGCCATCCAATTCGTTGATGCTGCGAGATAAAGGCCAACAGCCGAGATTCGCCGAATCCTTCGTCGGCGGCTATCTCTTTAACAAGCATCGGTAAATCAGCGGGAGCGGCGTTCCCGCTCCCGAAAATTCCAACGCAAGAACAAAAGCCGGGATTTTTAGGTCGAGCGGGCCGCTTCAGCAAACTTCTGAAGCCTGCCCGCTTTTTCCTTTTTGCGGTCAGGCAAACAGAAACACGGTTTTAGCCGGAGATGCCCGATGGCCGGGCGCCGGACTGTAAACCCGGGGTCAGTTGTGTCCCACATGAAAAGGTACTCGTAAGTAACCGTCAACTTCGCTCCAG
>ERZ1066125.149-NODE-149-length-47983-cov-42.398953_pt1 | contig 47983 bp, 32 predicted proteins | sample MGYA00382772_ERZ1066125 | MGnify/ENA primary metagenome ERZ1066125 (study PRJEB33369, sample SAMEA5778355) | biofilm metagenome | biome: Industrial cooling water; feature: Water cooling tower basin; material: Biofilm | place: United Arab Emirates | collected... | reverse complement strand
GCGAAAATCATTCAACACAACTCAAACCGTGTTGCGCTTGACTCTTGAGACCGCCGGGTCGTTCATCCGTGTAATTTTAGGTTTGCCTTTTGCAGAACGCAATGGCAGAGCTAGCGATGAAGCCAAGTCTTTTGAATGGGCGGCGTCTGGGCGTAGCCTTGGTGTCGATTTTTAGTTAGGCCTATTTGGAGGACTCATGGCTGGACTTGTTTTAGAACTACAAAGGGACGCATTGAACGCGACTAACCTCCCGTCGGACCTCCTACGGAAGGCACTGGTCGTTTGCCGAAAGCTCGGCGTTACAGATATAGAGCGGTGGGTCTCTTGCGAGCTCAATGGGTATGATGGATCAATAGACATTCCCGCGTATCGCGAGGTCCAGGGGCAGATACGAGTAAAGAATCCGTACCACGGATGGCAGCCGTTGCATTTCGAGGACGAAAAACTTGCAGACATCTTCACAAAAAGAAAAATCGGCCAAAGTATAGGGAATTGGAAGAGAACCACCGAAAGGCGTCGGCTGGTTCAACACTGCACGTACCATTCTCCCATGAACAGCTAAACATTTTGATGGGAAGAATGGAAATACCGCTAGAGCTAGCGTTGCACGTCCAATCGTCGGCAATCGCCGGCATCTTGAACGCCGTGAGAACGAAAATACTAGACTGGGCGTTGGAGTTAGAAAAGGCAGGTGTTATAGGGGATGGTATGGCATTCTCGCGAGATGAGAGGGCCGCGGCTTCCACGATTACATACCATAATACAACAAATATTGGTTCAATGACCAATTCACAACTTCAACAGCATTCTCGTGGGAATATATCAGTCAATTCTGGAATCGACGCATCAGCTCTTGGTGTAATAGTTGAAGCAGTGCGGTCCATCATTGCTTCTGGTAAGCTCTCGCCGGAGGAATCACGAGAGATTAGCGCCGACCTGCAAACATTGGAGGTTCAGAGTTCGTCACCGCGCCCCAAGCCTGGAATCATTAGGGAGGCACTGACCTCGATACGAAATGTGATTGAAGAGGCAGCTGGAAACGTTCTTGGAAACGAAGCAACCCTCAGAATTGGTGAATTTCTAAACGCGTTACCCAAATAGACGCACATAGGCCTAACGAAAGTGGTCTTGAGTTTTTTTGTCCGGCAAGCCAGCGCGTTTTTGCTCTATTCAACGAGCCTGTGCTTGCATAGTTGGGCAGTTTTAAGTCGCGAACTTGCAAAGTTTCACGCAGGAGCCTATCTGATGCGCGCAAATCGCTACCGTTCGCGATCTCAAGTACTTTTTCTACAGCCTCATTAGAAGGCATATGGAGTGATCGGGGAAAGATCTCAAGATCTCGCAGAGACATCCATATGCACGGATTCAGTGAAAACAAGATGTTAGAAATGCAATCAGTACATTATACACCGAACCGGGTGAAGTATACACCGGTGTATACTGCACGTTAGGCATCATAGGCAGCCATGTCTGAAATCGGCAAGGAAGTCTACATACATATGCCCGGCTCCAACGCCGAGGTTGGTGTGCGTGTTCCGATGGAACATTATTACCGAGAATTGATGGATGCAGTTGAGGCCTCGCCACATCAACCCATGTTCATCTCTTTGGTTGCCTGCATTGTGTGGGGTTCCTTGTACATCGAGGCTACGGTAAATCGTGCGGCGTTGGATGTCTTTTCAGAAAACCCATTCGGGAAATCAGAAGGTGGAGATCTTTGGGAGTTGGCCGAAAAGGCTGATCTCGAAAGTAAGGTCAAGGTAATGGCGCAGAAACGGAAGATCCCCATGGTTTCTATGGAAGAGTATCTCAAGATTCTTAGGCGCCTTGCCAAGATTCGCAATCGCTTGGTCCACTACAAAGAGCGATTCACAAAAGTAAATCCAGCGCCGCTGTTTTCCCCACTTTCGAAGACGTTTGGATCGGTGTCCGCTGAAGAGCTCGCAACGCTAACTACGGGTGACGTGTTTCGGGACTTGGAGGAATCGCTGGCAAACCCTGACATTGTCCATGCTGTTCAAAGCTCTTCACTTGCAGAAACAAAGCGGGATTTCACGTTACTCGGTGAGTGGATTGCTGGTTTACGTCATTCTGAGAGTACCGTATTATCCAAGTGAGCGCCTCGGAAGAAAGGCAGGGCTCCGGAAAATGATGCCTAACGAATAGGGATAGATCGCGCGAAGCCGCGATCTTATCCCGGCTTGAAGGAAAGCGACACGCGGACACCCACTTTCCGTTTCAGTCCCGAAGCGCTACGGCGCCGAAGCGTTACGGCGGCGAGTGGGGACACCCACTTTCCAATTCAGTCCTTTAGGATTTTGCCGCGTAAAAATACGAAACACGGACACGTATGGACGCCTCCTGTCAACACCTGATCTGCTTCTAGTTTTTGATCCGAGTCCCCGGACTTCGAGTCGCGGACGCCCAAGTGTCGGAACGCTTCAACTCCCTGGACTTGGGTCAAAACCGCCCATCTTGGTAGTCGAACCTGGGAGTACCGCGGCCAAGCGCCAAAACGCTCGCCGATCCATCAATGTCGATGACGTAGCGCATTGTGCACCATTGCTTCTCTCGGTCGATTTGCGACTGCGGAGCGGCGGCTGCTTCGCTAACGAGTTGCCCAAGTTGCGGCAATTTTGCCGACCTCCGCAAGAACGGCTTCGTGCCGTGCCTCCACTTGTGCCGTGTACTCGCCGCTGTCAAAGTACGCGGCCACCACGACCGGGCCTCGGCCTGGCGGAAACGTGATGGCCACATCGTTGCACTTGTTCGTTGTGCCCTCAGCTCGACCCGTCCCTGTTTTATTTCCAGAGCGCCAATCGGAGGGAAGTCCTGCGCGCAACCTGCGAGTTCCAGTGTTGGTGTTCTCCATCCAGCGCAGCAGGCGCTTCTGGGAAGCGGCCTGCAGAATCGTACCTGTCGTGATTCTTCGGACAAGTTGCGCCATCGCCCTTGGGGTTGTCGTGTCACGAAGATCCCCTGAAAGCACCATTCCCAGGTCTGGTTCGTAGCGATCGAGGCGCGTGACGGTGTCGCCCATTTCGCGGAATCTGGCTGTCACTGCGGCTGGCCCGCCCAATCGCCGGACCAACAGATTGGCGGCAAGACCGTCGCTAAGCTCCTGAGCAGCCTGCGCGAGCATCGCGATGCTCAAGCCCCCTTTGTCGACGTGCTTGCCGGTCACTGGCGCCCATGGGAGCAGTTCGGATTTCGAGTAGGGCAAGACTTCGTTTAGGTCCAAAAGGCCCTTGTCCGCCTCACGCAAGACAGCCGCGACCATGGGAAGCTTGAATGTCGAGCAGAATGCGAAGTGCTCATCGAGTCGATGCCCAACTAATTCGTCCGTAGTCGTGTCGAGGAAGCAAACACCCAATCGAGATCGACTGCCTTCCAGCTCGCCAAGCGCCATGGTCGGGTCGAGGCGCCGGGTGTTCAACGACGCGAATACGGGAGCGGTGTGAGACAGAAGCGCCGCGCCGGAAGCAGCGAGAAAAGCGCGTCTAGCAATACTGACTTTGCTCATCGTACTAGAGTCTTTGCGTGGCCTGCCCTTAGAGCCCCAGAGCTTTTTGTGCTGCCGAACGATTAATACGGCCGACATGCGGCTCGGCGTTCAAGAATAGCGCGACATCGCCGAATGCCGCGCGGTCGTGACCTGCCTGATTCTTCTGGACCACCGGTTCGTTAAGGATGGCGGGTTGGTTGGCAGTCTGCTGTTGGTTGTGCTGAACCGCCGCGAGCTCTAACCGGAGACGCTAACTGGAGGCGCGTCGGACCGCCGAAATTCCCGTATCAGGAAGAAACGGTTTCGAGCACACACGCGACGCGCCCAGACGCCAGCGTGCCTGACGACTCACTTGACTCACCAGGTGGGCGAATATCTCCGCAGAGACTGCGCCATCGATCTCGCCCGTTCAGGGCTCTCAAGGATATGGGCCATCCAACCCAGGGCATGCGCCCTGGGCCGTTGCAATGCGCCTCTGCATGACTTGTCGCTGTGCGCCTGGATGACGCGCGCACGGGGCTTGCGCCCTGGACGATTTGACTCCTCCGCCCCGCGCCTAGCTCCGATCACGAGGCCCCATCAGGCCGTTTGCGCCATCAGTTCATCCTTGCGGGCGGCCATGCGTGCGCCGAGCTCGTTCATGTCGAGCGACGATCCTTTGGCCTTGGGAAACATCTCGCTCTGCTCTTCCTTGACATGATGTTTCACGTACTCCGACAGCACCTTGACTTTGGCATCGTACAACTCGGTGTCCGGCTCGACGCCCTCGAGCTGCCCGATGAGGTCCTTAACGCTGGCGTGTTCCACCGTGGCTTCGGGTACCAGCAGTTTATCTTTCAGCGCTGCCTTCACCGCCGGGTAGAAGATTTCTTCCTCGATCTGCGCGTGCACAATGAGGGCGGCGCATAGTTCCTCGACGATGGCTTTTTTGTCGGGCGCGGATCGGGTCTTTTCGTACTCTGCGAACAACTTGCTCACCGCCTCGTGATCGGCTTTGAGCATCGCGATGGCGTCATTGCCGTTCTTGGTTGCGGTCGGAGCATTGTTCGAAGCGGTTTTCTTGGGGGCAGTCATGGCGAGTCCTTGAATGGGCGCGATCAGATCTTGATCGGGTCGGGAATCCGGAGTGACAGAAACAGCCTGCTGCGACGGAGGGCGACAACAAAAGGCCTGCAAAGGATCTGCAACCCGGTTGAGGCCATCTCGTTCGCTCAGCGTGGGTGGCCAGATTGAGACTCCTACGCCACCGTCAAAAGGTCTGTTCGATGCCGTACGAAATCACTCAAACGCGGCGCCCTGCTCTCGAAGGAATGCAATGCGCCGAGAGACTCACGTCGGGGAAGGTGCGCAACCGACGTGTTCTTTGATGAGAAGCGCATGACGCCAACAGGCCATCGCATTCGCTCAGGGCTGGAAAGCCGCAGCGCCGGACGAGCTATCGACTGGATGCATTTGGTTCGTCAGCGCACATCCGACAACAAAGCTGTCGCCTAGGCTCAAATGCCAATTGCGGAGGACAGCTATGAAAGAACCAATTGCTTTCGACGACGCCGCGGATTTGCTCGACGCCGACCACAAGGCGGTCAAGACGATGTTCATGGAATACACGGCTCTGTGCGAAGACGGCGCGCCAGCCGCCGTCAAGCGCGTGCTGGCGCAGCGCATCTGCCTTGCCCTGCTGGTTCATGCACAGATCGAAGAGGAGATCTTCTATCCCCAGGTGCGTGAGGCCACGGGCGACGAGGTGTTGATTGACGAAGCGATGCAAGAGCACGCAGAAGCCAAGGCGGTCATCGCCCGTATCCAGGCGATGAAGGGCTCCGACGCCAAGCTCGACGCCGCCGTCAAGCAACTCGACGCGCTCATCGAGCAACATGTGCTTGAGGAGCGGGAACAGATTTTCCTTAATGCGCGACAGGCCGCCCTTGACCTGCGAGGCATGACCCGCCAATTGCTGAAACGCCAACAAGATTTGAAAGAGAAGTTCGGCGCCATCCCGACATTGGAGGCCGCATGAAAGCCCTGGTCTACAACGGCCCACGGGACGTTTCCGTCAACGAGGTTCCCGATGCAAAGATTGAACGCGCCACGGATGTTCTGGTGCAGGTGACGAGCACCAATATCTGTGGTTCCGATTTGCACATGTACGAAGGTCGTACCGGGATGCAACCGGGCCGAATCCTTGGCCATGAGAGTCTTGGCGTGGTTATCGAAGTGGGCGCTGCGGTAGACCGCATCAAGGTCGGCGACCGCGTCTGTCTGCCTTTTAACATTGGCTGCGGCTTTTGTGCGAACTGCGAGAAGGGTCTTAGCGGCTATTGCCTGACGGTGAACCCGGGCAGTGCTGGCGGGGCCTATGGCTTTGCCGGAATGGGCCCATACAGCGGTGGTCAGGCGGAGTTTCTGCGCGTGCCGTATGGCGATTTCAACTGCCTGGTGTTGCCACGCGACGCCGAGGAGAAAGAGAGCGACTACGTGATGTTGTCGGACATCTTCCCGACCGGCTACCACGCAACCGAACTGGCCGGCGTGCAACCTGGCGATAGCGTGGTTATCTACGGCGCAGGTCCGGTCGGCTTGATGGCGGCCTGTTCTGCGACGCTCAAAGGCGCCAGCCTGGTGATGGTGGTCGATGCGCACAAAGACCGTTTGCGTCTCGCCGAAAAGCTCGGCGCCATCGGGATAGACAACACCGATGGCGACGTTGTCGAACGAGTTCTGGAATTGACCGGTGGCAAGGGTGCAGACCGTGGCTGCGAGTGCGTGGGCTACCAGTGTTGCAACATGCACCGGGAAGAGGTCCCAAATTTGACGATGAATAACCTCGTGAAGACGGTCAAAGCAACCGGCCGGATCGGCGTCGTAGGCGTGTTCCTGCCGGAAGATCCAGGCGCGGCGGACAAACTTGCGCGGCGAGGCCAGATTGCATTCGACTTCGGACAGTTCTGGTTCAAGGGCCAAAGCATGGGCACCGGCCAAGCCAATGTGAAGGCTTACAACCGCCAGTTGAGCCGTTTGATCGAGCACGACAAAGTTAAACCGTCCTGGATCGTGTCGCACGAACTGCCGCTTGCCGAGGCTCCCAGTGCCTATGCCAGCTTCGATAAGCGCGAGAACGGCTGGACCAAGGTGGTGTTAAAACCTGGCCAGTAAAGCCGGGCAAGAGCGTTGCTGTGCGCAACGATGATCGCTACACCGGATTGCCGTAAGGCTTGCGCCTTGTGGCGATCGGACTCGACGCGCAGCGTCCTTCAAAATTTTCCCGTGAAACGACAGTTGGCCCAGAGGCTGGGAGCATCCGCGCGATCATAGGAACTGCACTGCCATTCGACGCGGCCATCCGCGCCGACGCGCGGCGTGAAACGAAGGCTTCCGTTACCGGCGATTGCCGTCAGCTGCAGCGCGATGCTGACGTCCGCAGCAATGGTGAGCTGTCGAACGCCGTAGTAGTCAACATCGACTTGCGGCGGGTAACCGTAGTTCAGCAATTGCTGGAGCGTCGGCAAAACGCCGAAGGTGACATAGTGCTCTTCAATCGCGAGTGCGATCGTACGAAAGACGCTCAAATCCTGAGCAATCTGCGCCCGATGCGCGAGGTAGAGATCGGCATCCAGCGCATCGGGCCGGCGCCGTACTCCGTCCGGTCCGGCGCAGTCTGGCGCGATGCGTCCAATGTCGTCGCGCGTGCTCGCGCAGGCCCAGGCAGCCGCGTAAAAAGGCGCGCGCGGCAGAAAGTTATGTGCGATATCGCCACCGCCGGCAGAGGCGTTGAGTGTGAGCGCATACTGTGCTGGCACATACCGCTCGGCCGCAAACCACAACCGCGGCTGAAATGGCGACACCCCGCCGTCCCGTAGTGTTGCTGGCCAGAGACCGAAGATCTGAAAGTACTCCGTGATGGACGTCAATGCGGCGCGATAGCGCAGCAGCTCCTCGCGAATCTCGTGAGACTTGGCGTACTCGAAATACCGGTCGGGCAATGGCGGCGTGAGGTCTCGGGCTGGGCTTAGCGAGACGCATCCTGGCAGTATCTTTTCGATGTCCGGGCGCTCAGCGCTGCAGGTGAAGTACCCATTGCCTGGGTCCTCTGGGTTCGCGACGAATCGGTAGCGAACCACGCTGCCTTTGCCCTCCCGCAACACGATGTCGAAGCCGCGCTGCGGCGCCGGCAAGGTGCGCGCCGATTCGACCCAGCGCGTGGGCAAGATCGGCCACTGGGTCGTCGGCCAGGTCCCGGTGGCGGCGAAGATCTCCAGCAAATTCCGACTGTATGTGGTGGCGATGGGCCGAATCTCATCGCGCAACTCGCGTCTCAGCGCGATACCCCAAAATGCGTCTGCGAGCCGTTGTGGCGGCTTGCCGCCCTCGTCCACGCAGCCCGGCAAAATCAGGGAGATATCCGGACGATTTGTGCTGGCGCAAAACCACGCATCGTTCCATCGATCAGTCTCGACGCGATGTGTGTAGCGCACCACGCCCCCGCCGACGCCCGGCGCCAGTTCAATCCGCAGAACGGGTCCCTGAATCGCCATGCTGGCGATCGCGATGGAGGGCGGAAACGCCGGCAGACCCAGCTCCTCGATTCGACTGGGATACCGTAGATTCGACCCGTAAAAGGGACTGATGGCGCCGGTGATCAGGCGCGCGCGAACTACGATCGCATCGCGCACCGATTCGACTTGCGATTCGCTCAACACCGGCGCGGTTAACGAAGACGACTGTGCGCTTGCGCTTTGGGGAAGCTGCGTGCAGGCGACAATCAGGAGTGAGCGCAACATTAGTCGCATAGTTGTGGTTCCAACAGGTACCGTGAATGCAGCATCGCTATCGATAGCATACGCACGGAGTGAGCCCTCAGTTCCTGACCAGGCCTGCAATCGGCACATTGCCGCCCGGCCTCATGCGAAACAACGGTGAGCATCTTTCAGGAGCAATGACCATGGGCGAACGCCGAAACGTGGCCTTGTGCTGCCGAGCCTAAACTTACTCCAGCCGCGCCGTTCTCAGCATCGCGTCAATTCGTTTCAGGCGCGGCGAAGGCGGGAGCTGGTTTTCGCGCAGCTGCTGCCATTGGGCGATGAGGTTTGCTGCGGGCGCATTCGCCAACGGCGCCGTCGGCTGATGTTCCGCGACCAGCAGCGATAGCCAGGCGGCGAGGTATCGATAGCGTGCGCACGAGTGCAGTCGGGACTGCGCCGCCGCCATCGCGCGCGCTGAGTCGGGGTCGTATTCGGCCAGAAGCGCGACAGCCCGCGCGACGGGCGGCGCTGCCGGGCCGCGGGTGCGTTCGAGTGCGGGCAACCATTGCGCATACGCGGCATCGAGCTCGACTGCTCGCTGGGAGACCACGCTGCGGATGATGGCCAGCAGTATCGAGCTCTCCAGCGTATCGAGGTGCGCTGGTCCGAGCTGTTTGCTGCGGGCTGCGAACGCGGCCTCCGCATCGCGAAGCGCGGCCTGCGTGTCACCCAGGCGCAGATGCAAACGCGCCCGCTGGTGCACGGCGCTCAAGGTCTGCACATGGCCGGAACCCAGGATGCGCTCGCGTACCGCAAGACAACGCGCCAGCCACGCCATCGATTCCGAAAAATCGCCGCGATCCTCCAGCACCAGCGACAGATTCTGATAAGCGATGCTGTCTTCCAGTATCGGCTCTGGGTGCACCGCCGCGAACCCGGCGATGCTCTCGCGGCTCAGGGATTCGGCCTCGTTCAAGGCGCCCGAGTGCAGCAGGAAACTCGTGCGGATCAGTTGCGCCTGCCGGTGCGGGGAGGTGTCGACGCCGTGGACTTCGCGGCGTCCGGCCACCAATTCCTGCGTCAGTGTGTCCAACCGGTCCAGGGCGCCGATACGCAGCAGAACGTTACACAGCGCCTGCATGGCATCCAGCGTCAACGGATGCGCCACGCCATGAACGGCGCGCTTGATGTCGATGGACTGCTGCAGAAAGCGCTGCGCATCGTCGAGCGCTTCGGTTCGTGTGGCCAACACGCCGAGATACGTCAACACTTCGCCGCGGAGATCCGGACGCTCGGGCAGCGCTTCTGCCTCTGCCAGCGCCGTTTGCAACTCGATTCTGGCCGCATCGAACCGACTGAGCGCTTGCAGCGGTTTGCTGAGGCCGATGCGCGCCCAGATGATGTCGGCGGGATAGCCCGCTGCGATGCGCGCGCTCAGCGCGGCCTGCGCGTCGGCAAGGGCGCGATCGTACTGACTGTTGCCGAGCAGCAGCAAAGACCGCCGCTCCAGCATTGCAGCGCGCGCCGCACTGCCCTCGGGGAGCAGATCCAGCGCGCGGCTGAAGCTCTCCAACGCAGGCTGTGGCAAGCCGATGGTTTGATAAATCTCGCCGAAATTGCCGTACAACTCGGCACGCACGGCGTCGCTGTTGAGCGCAGCGCTCGCCAGCGTGGCGTAGCCCTGATCGAGCAGCTCGCGCGCGCCGATGTCGCGGCCTTGCGCGCGCGCCGGGTCCGCGCCGCGAAACACATCGACCAGAAAACGCGTGGTCTGCTGCGCAAGCGTCGCGCGTTCTTCGGCAGCTGTTTCGGCGCGCAGCGCGCGGTCGCGCTCGCGTTTGAGTTGCCAACCGAAGGCCGCAAGCGCAACGACCGTCAGTACCGCGGCCGCCGCGACCATCGGCTGGCGCTGCACCCACTTGCCCAAGCGATATCCGATGGCGCCGCCGCGCACCGCCAACGGCCTGCGCTCGATCAGGCAGCGCACATCGTTGGCGAGCGCGCGCGCCGATGCGTAACGCCGTTCCGGTTGCGCATCGGTGGCGCAGGCAATGATGGCGGCCAGATCGGCGCTTCGGCGTTGGCCGTCGGTCAGGCATTCGAGCACCTTGCCAAGGCTGTAGATATCGCTGGCGGTGCCGATCGCAGCGCCCAGGTGTTGTTCGGGGCTGGCAAAGCCCGGTGTCAGCGCCGAGCGGCTGGCCACATCCGGCGCCGACAGCCAGCGTGCGATGCCGAAGTCGCTGACGTATACCTGCCCTTCGCTATCGACCAATACGTTGCTGGGTTTGAGATCGCAGTGCACGATCAGATGCCGATGGGCGTGATCGACGCCCGCGCACACCTGCATGAACAGATTCAGTCGCGCCTCCAACGGCAAGCGATGTTCGACACACCACACGTCGATCGCGGCGCCGTCGATCAGCGCCATGACCAGATACGGCTCGCCGTTGGCATCGGTGCCGCCATCGAGCAAAGCGGCGATGTTGCGGTGACGCAGCACCGCCAGCGTCTGCCGTTCCAGCGCAAAGCGCGCCTGCGCGTCGCGATCGGTTGCGCCGCGCAAGAACTTGATCGCTGCGATCTCCTGGTAACCGCCGTCCACGCGCTCGGCGCGATAGACCTCGCCCATACCGCCTGCGCCGATCGGTTCGAGTACGCGCCACGCGCCAACACGCTCGCCGCTGCGCCGCCGCGCCATCGCCTCGTCGAGCTGGGCATGCGCTCGACCGATAGCCGCATCGACGCGCCCACCCTTGGCTTCGTCGGCCTGCAACAGCGCGGCCAGTTCCGCGGCCAACGTCGGTTGCGCCTGCGCCAAGCGCTCCATGGCCTCGGCACGTTCGGCCGCCGCCATTGCCGACAACGCGTCGAACCAATGCGCCAGGTCTGATCCGGTTTGTGTGCTCACGCCAGTGCGCGCGCCAGCCACGCGCGGCCGAGCTTGAGCGAGCGGTCGACGCTACGCACCGACAGCGACAACAGATCGGCAATCGCCTCGCGTTCCAAGCCGCCGAAATAGTGCAGCTCGATGACTTGCGCGGAACGCCGATCGACGACCGCAAGCTGGTGCAGCGCGTTATCGAGCAGCAGCAGCTCCTCATCGTCGGCAGGCAACGCTTGCTCAACCTCTTCGAGTGCCGCGCGCTGCTGGTCGCCGCCATGTTTGACGCGGATCGAAGCGCGCGCGCGATCGACCAGGATCCCGCGCATCGTCAGCGCCGCCAGGGCAAAAAAATGCGCGCGATCCGTAATCGGCCCGTGGCCCTCGCCGAGCCTGAGCCACGCCTCGTTGACCAAGGCCGTCGGCTGCAAGGTCTCCGACCGCGCGCCGGCCTTGCGAACCTGCCGCCCCGCCAATGCACGCAACTCGGCATAAATCTGCGGCGCAAAGTGCTGCGACGCCTGCACATCGCCATTGCGCCAGGCGTTCAACATTTGCGTGAGCGATTGCGAAGTTGCCATCCCACCAGCATCGCCCGCAGGCGGCGGGTGCGCAAGTCGCCGGCCCCGCACCGAGCACTGCAGGTCCGGCACCACGGATTGCCGCGCACCTTGTCGGTCAAGTTGGCCAGCTTAGCCAATCGCATTAGTAATCAAGAACGCACAGGGCAAACTGGCAGTTCTTGTCCCGATTCGTCGATAGGCGAGGTATCGAACCTACAGGAACGGCACTATGCGCAGCTTCATTCTGGTTGCAGCGAGCATCTTCGGGCTTGCTTTGCTCACCCCAGCGCCAGCTTCGGCGCAAACGCCGTCGCTGGAATTCGTCCCCGATCCGGTTGGCAGATTTCCCGAGTTGTTATTCCAATCGGGCGTGCGCTCGCAGGTGGGCTCCGTACGCAACGATGCGCTGTTGGTTCGCCCGTTTGGCTTTTTGCCAGGCACCACCGGCAGTGTGCAGAACTGCGCAATTACCGGAACCGGTGCGGCCGCTTTCGGCAGCGTGAGCGACGTGAACTTAAGCATATCCAGCACCAGCGGCACGCAGAGTATTCCCTTGAGTTGCACATCGGCGCAGACCAATGTGCAAGCCACACTCAGCTGCAGCACCAGCGTCAACGGGCAGGCGCAAACGCGCAATTGGCCGTTGACCTGCCCTGCATGTGCGCTGCGCTTTACCGGCAATGTCGTGACCGGCGCCCTGCCCGCCAATGTGCAGGACGTCGAGATCAGCGCGGGAACGATGAACCAGCGCCTTGATCGCCAACCTCCGGCGTCGACTTGCGAGAACCCCGGCACAGTTCCAGCGATCAATGCTCTACCGGGCGTGCGTCGCTTTCATCGCTACCGGATTACATCGCAGCGCGACTTCGATCAATGCGTGAGCTTTCAGCTGCGCACAGACAACCAAACGCACTTCATGGTCGCGTACAGCAGTTTCGATCCGAGTAACTTACAGAACAACTACCTGGCCGACCCAGGCTCGTCGACCCTCGAGGACTTTCCGACCAACATGTCGGTCACGCTGCGTGCAAACGCGTCAATGGACGTGGTGGTGCATGAGGTCAACCCGAACTCGGCCAGCACCAACTACACGCTCAGCATGGACACCTGCACTCGATTCCCGTTCTTTCCGCCGCGGAATCTGGTGGTCGAAAACCTGAACGATGCCGGCACCGGCAGCTTGCGTCAGGCGCTTAGCCAGGCGGAGCTGGCGCCCAACAGCACGATCAGCTTTGCGCCGGGACTGTCGGGTCAGGTGTCGCTGTTGAGCACGCTCAGGCTCGTCAGCGACTTACATCTGGTGGGCCCTGGCCCCGACCGCCTGGAGCTGCGGCGAATTTCAGGAACGGTGCCGGTGCTTGAGGTTGCGAGCGGCGTGGCGGCATCCGTTTCTGGTCTGGCGATTGCGCAGGGTCAAGCCGGCGGGCTGATCAACGCCGGCACGCTGGTTGCCGTCGATGTGCATGTGCGCAGCAACGCAGGCGGCGGCATCGTCAATCAAACCGGCGGCGTCATGCGTCTGCGCCAGAGTGCGATCACCAACAACAGCGGCGCTTTGGGCCCAGGGATTCTCAATGCCGGCAGCATGGAAGTGGTCAATACGACCATCGCCAGCAATGGGATCACCATCGTCGGCACACCGGGCACGATCGTGAATCAAGGTGCCAACGCTGAGCTGATGCTGTACAACACCACCATCGCCGGCAACATCAATGTCACGCCCGGCGCGGCCAATTTCGCGATCGACAACCGCAGCGGCGCTCGACTGGTGCTGATCAACTCGGTCGTCGCGAACACCTCGCCGCAGGGCCAGATCAGGAATCAGGGCACGCTATCGGCGGCCACCAGCCTGAGCCTGGATGGCAGCTTGTCGGCCGGCAACGGCAACTTGAACAACACCAACCCGGTGCTGTCGGCGCTAGCCAACCATGGCGGCACCACGCCGAGCTTTTTGCCGGCGAATAACAGCCCGCTGCGCAACGCCGGCAGCCAGGTGGTACTCGCACCGCTGTACGGCAACCCGCCGTTTGTAGATCAACGCGGCGCGCCGCGCGTGCAAGAGTCCGGGGTCGATATCGGCGCGGTGGAAAGCAGCGACGCGCTGTTTGCCCAAGGCTTCGAGTGATGGAGCTTCGGCGCAACCGGCGGCCTCGATCGCCTGCTGCAGCGGTGACTCCAGTGTGGCCATGAAGCTCATGGCGCCGCGTTATGCGCGGATGCATGAACCGGCCGCCACGCAGTGTTTCTACCTTGCGGTCAGATCGATCCAGGGCGTTCGGCTCACGGCAGAGACTGCCGGCGGCGCGAACTCGGTGAGATCTTGCGTGCCATCGCTGTTGAACTGCGTGAGCCGCCTTTGCGCTTCGTTGTGCGATAGCGTCCAGTCGATCGGCACCCAAAGCGTCGCTCCGTCGATCGCGAACGCGACCATCTGGAGTGCGGTCTCGCGATTCGGGTCCAAGGCGCAGCGCAAGTCGCCCATCGGTTTGCTTTGCGCCAGCAGCAGCGCACGCTCGCCGTTACTGAGCATGCCCATTTTCTTGCCGCCTTCGCGCTCCCAGCGTTCGATCGCTGGATCGATGTTTGCTGGCGTTGTGGGTTCAAGCAAGGCACGCGATTGCGCCAGGGCGAAGACCCAATGCGCGCGTACCAGGTGCTGCGGGCTTTGCGCGTGCGCGAGTTCGCTCCAGCCGCGCCATGGGCCCTTGCTTTGCCAGTCGGCTTCGACGTGGCACGCATACCACTCGACACCCGCGGGCATAGCGCCGGCATGCTCCCACGCAGCGCGAACGGCTTGCGCGAGCGCTGGCGCCAGCGACCACGATTTCGGCATGCGGACGGCATAGCCGCCGAGCATCAGCGTGAGCCAGCCGGACACGGTGTAGTCGCTCTGTTGAGCGCGAAAACACGTCGTCGCCGTGCGCAGCAGCAGCCAGCAACGTTGATCGGGTAGCTGTGCGATGCCGAGCGAGGCGTTGCGCTGCGCCAGCCAGCTTTGTTCGGCTCTATGCACCGGCGCGTCGCGCGCGGGTGTTGCGGGTGGGCTCGGGATTTGCCGAGCAGGGGCAGCGTCGTCTGCTTCTCGCTGTGAGAAAAACAACTTATGGATCAGCGGCCACGCGATCGCGATCACGACTACCAGTAACGTGCCGCCATCGGCGCCAAGTCCAGCGTTCCCCGAGAACTGCAGTGCGCAGACCAGTCCCAAGGCCACCGCCAGGCCGAACGATAACTCTCGCCTGGCGCTTCGCTGGCGCATGGCGATAACCTCTTCCCGCGACCTCGGTTTGGCGATCAGGCAGGCCAGGCCGATCAGCCCGGCAAAGAAGGCGCCAAGGAAGCCTGCGAGGACGATTGCAAACATTGCGGTACCGGCCGGCGAGCCTTCGGTTCGGAAGTTCGCGGTGGTCAAGAAGCCATACGACCCCATTGCGAGCGCAAGGGCAATGCACAGCAGCACGATTCCCACGATTTTCATTGCGCAAACTCCTGTGCCGGAGCGATGCCGAGAAATTCGCTCATGCGCTGCAACTCGGCGTCGAACACCGCCGCAAACATGGCGTCGGTGGGGCGCGCGCCAACGAATCCTGGCTCGACCGCCAGGCGCGCATCGCGCACCGCAAGGTTGCACCAACCGATGACCTGCTCGCGCCACAACATCGGCAGCGCGTAGTGGCCCATCTTACGCTTGCCCGCTGGCGTGTACGCTTCGAAGCGATACGCCCAGCCCCAGAACGCCTCGAAGCGGCGCCGATCCCATACCACCGGGTCGAATGGCGCCAGCAGGCGCAACGATTGATCGTCCGTTTTCCAGCGTCGCGATTGCGGATTCTCGTCCGCCGGCCAGTACCAATCGATGCCTTCCACTCGCGCGCAGCTCAAGCGCGATCTGGCGCGCTCGAAAGCGCGCGCTCGATCCTCGCTCCACTGCGGGGCAGCATTGCGCAGCGCAGCGATGAGCTGGCGGAGCGTTTGCGCTGGCAGGGGCGCGTAGGTGGCGACGATCAAGTCCACCAACGCGTCCATGCGCGTGCGATGCGCATGCGGCCCTTCGAGTGCCGGCCAGGGTTCGCGCGCTGCGTACACGCGCGTGCCGGCATCGCGACGCGCCACGCGCAACAAGCCACGGTAATGCAGGCCATCGAGCAATTCGGTGCTGGCGTTGGAGGAGCCACCGAACCAATTGCGCACCTTGCCGTGGTTGAAGTGCGCGTCGACCTGCCTGGGATGCACCGGCCCGCGCTCACGCACAAAGGCCAGCACATCGTTCGCTTGCCGCCATCGCGATGTTGGCCATGGGTTGCGCTCGGTCCTTGGGTGCATGAGCGCGTGCTGCTCCTTGCCAAGAAATCCGTAGTTGACGAAGAAATCTTCTTCAATCGGCAAGCGCGGATAGCGCGCTTCCAGGTCGCCCGCGAGGTAGCCCGATACACGATGGCGCAAGATCAAATCCTGCGCCCGCGCCGGCGCGCGCAGCGGATCGGCCTGCACGAACCCGAGTTGCGTCAACGCGCGCGGCAGAGTTGTGGGCTTGAACAGGCTGCGCGCAACGGCGTAACGGCGTAATCGTTCCAGGGTCAATGGCATGCGCATTCCATGACGCTCGCGTGGGGCGCAGGGCAACCCTGCTTGCGTCCCAGTCTATTTGCGGCCGAGCACACGCGCTACGGTGAATTGCGGCAGGACCAAGTAGAAATGATAGGGATCGCCCACTGGCGCCGGTCCGCTGTCTCGGTTCGTCGATTCGTTGTGGGCGACGCACATCCCTCCACGGCAACCCCAGAATTGGCCAGCTTTGGCCGTGATGTTGATCGCGTAGGGCTTCAAATCGCTCAGGAATGCACCCATTGGTTCTTGCATCTCGGGCGGCGCGTAGCTCGGTTTGCGCAGCATGGCGTGCACGTTGCCGGCCAGCACGATGAAGCGCGCCGTCGCGTTCTGGTTGAATCGCTCGCGTAAAAAGTCGGCCATGGCGCGGTCGCGCTCGTGGTGATCGCGGGTCGAACCTGGAACGGTGTCGAACAACAGCACACTCACATCGCGATCCGCTGCGGCCAGTTCCCGCAAGCGCTCCAGCAGGTCGAACAGATCCTCGCTGCGACGGCCGTCGTGTTGATCGTTCGGCACCTGCCAACCGTCCCATGCGTGCAGCGCGGCGCGCGCGATTTCGCTCCCATCCGATGTCAAATAGTCGCTGACCGCTGCTTGTCCGTCGCGCGGAATTTCGATCGCCAACACCACCGGCTCGGCAGCCGACAGTTCCTCCACCAGCGCTGCGACCAGCAGCGGAATCTCCGCGGTCGCATGCTTCTCGCCGAGCAAAATCATGCGATGCCCACGAGCGGCGTCGCTGACGAGCGCGGCCTCTGCAGCGAAACTCCGGCTGGCCTGCGATTCGACGCCGAAGGTCGCCGCGGACTGCACCATCAGCAGCAGCATAAGCAGCCAAGACGTGTAACGCATCGCGTTCCCTGATAGTCGCAATGAGAAGCTTCATAGGTTCGCGAAAGTGCATTTCAATCCTGCATCGCGCTCGCCGCCCAACTCTTCGGGCGACTTATGCGGGCGCAATGGCGTAAGCCGCTCGGATCGCTTGGCGTTCTGTGTTTTCGCCTGGACGACGCCTGAACCCTTGGAGATGATCGCAGACCAAATCGTCTGTTGAAATTGAAACCCAGCTTTTGGCGACATCGCCTGAGGTTATGCTGGCCGTACCGTGACCTCACCCCGCCGCCCCGAATGACCTCAAGGCTCGGCCAAGTTGTCGGTTCCATCCGCCTCGATCGCGAACTGGGCCGTGGCGGAATGGGCGAGGTGTATGCGGGCTTCGATTTGAAGCTCGAACGGCGCGTGGCGGTGAAGACCATCCGCGCCGAGAAGCGCTTTGTCGGCGAGATGAAATTGAGGTTCCTCCGCGAGGCGCGAATTCTTTCGAAGCTTGGGCATCCGGGCATTTGCCAGGTGTACGACTGGATCGAAACGCCGGACGCGGATTTCCTGGTGATGGAGTTCGTCGATGGCCGAACTCTGCTTGCCGAGATCGCCCAGGGCATCGATGTCGAGCGCTTGCTCAAGCTGTTCATGACGATCTGCGTGGCGCTGGATGCCGCACATCGGCAGCGCATCGTGCATCGCGACTTGAAGCCCGATAACTTGATGGTGCTCGGCGACGAGGTGAAGATTCTCGACTTCGGCATCGCGCGCGCGGAGGACGCGTTGGACGAGCGGCCCGGTCTGGCCCAGCCGATGACGCCGCTGGAACAAAACACCAGCACCACCGAGTTGATCGAACCTAAGACACCAGTAACCGAGCAATGGCCCCTCGCCAGCGGCACGTACGACAGTCTTACGGGTGTCGGCAGCGTGATCGGCACGCGCCGCTACATGAGTCCGGAACAAGCAGCCGGTGGCACGATCAGTAGCGCCACCGATATTTACGCGCTGGGCGTGACGCTGGAGGACGCGCTGGAAGCGGCGCAATCGCAGGCGAGCGCCCGTTCATGGCGCATCGATCCGGCGTTGAGCGTACTGCTGCTGCGAATGAAAGCTGTGGATCCCAGCCAACGCCCCAGTGCGCTGCAGGTGCGCGCCGAACTGGCGAGCATTCTCGATGCCCCGCGGCAACGGCGACGGCGGCGCCTGCTGGCGTGGCTGGCCGCCGGCATCGGCGTTGCGCTGATCGCATTGGCGGCAACGCTCGCTTATCTGGCCTGGGCGGCCCGCGCAGCGCGCGCCGACGCCGAGCAGCGCCGCGAGCAGGCAGAGGCGTTGGTCGATTTCATGTTGGGCGATTTGCGCAGCAAACTCTCGGAAGTCGGGCGACTGGATCTCTTGAAGGACGTCAACGAGCGCGCGCTGGCGCACTTCGCGGCGATTCCAGCGGAGCGTCAGACGGCCGCCGATGTGGCCGCGCGCATCAAGCTGCTGACGCATCTTGCCGACGTGGCGATGCAGGTGGGCGATGCGGCCGCGGCAGAGCGGTGGATCTTGCAAGCAGCGCCGCTGGCGGAGCGCTCGGCCACGCTTGGCGCGGACGACATCGCGCGTTTGCAGCAGCTGGCGGAGATCGAAAACTGGTTGGGCTACATCGCTGGCGAGCTCGCGCGACCGCCAGATACCGTGCTTGACCATTTCCGCAACGCCGCCGACTACTATCGGCAAATCGCGGCGCGATTGCCGGATGACGCCAGTGCGCTGGGCGCCCATGCCTCGGCGGTCAACAATTTAGGCGCATCGCTCGCCAACTTGCGGCACTGGCCGCAGGCGCATGAGGTGTTGACGCAAGCACTGCAGCTCCGCCGCGAGGCGCTGGCGAAAGCGCCCGCCGAGTCGCGCGGTAGTTATCAGGCGATTTTGGCGAGCACGCTCGGCTGGCTGAGCAGCGCCAACGAGGCGCTATTTCGACTGCCCGAGGCGATCGCGGCGCGAACGGAAGCAGTAGAGCTGCTGCGGCAATCGGTCGCCGCTGATCCAGCCAACCGGCCGCACCAAGCCGATCTCGCCGTTGCGCTGCGTTATGCCGCAGGCTTGCACGAACTCGAAGGGGAAACGCACGCCGCTGCTGCAGCGCTGGCCGAGGCGCGCGCGTTATCGCATTCGCTGGTCGATTTCGACCAGGAAAATGCGTCGTGGCAGCGCATGTTGGCGCTTATCGATAACGCCCACGCCGGGGTGCTGATGCAATTGGGCGATACGACCGGCGCCGCCCGGGCGCTGGATGCTGCCGAGCAGCGCCTCGAAGCACTGGTGCAATCGGCTTCGAATCAGAGCGACTGGCTGGCGCAATTGCGGATGGTGCGATTGCAGCGAATCGAATGGCTGATCGCTACGGGGGAAAGCAATGTCGCGCGTGCTGCAACCAACGAATGGCTGGCAAGTCCCGATCCGCTCGACACAGCGCACACGGCGCAGATGCGCCTCGCGCTGATCCGACTGGCGCTGGCTGGGAGCGAAAATCGCGATGCGATGCGACTCAATGCGCAGTCCATCTTGCAGGCGATCGATTCCACATTGCTTGCGAGCGACTTCGCGCTGGCCTCCCAAGCGGCACGTCTCAGTCTGGCGATGGGCTGTGGGCGCAGCGCATTGCTCGATCGCATCGTCGCCGCCGGCAATCGGTCCAAGGACTTGCAGAATTCCTGCCGCAGCGCCGGGCTCGATTGCAGCAGCAGCGAAGCGTTGTCGCGTGCACCACTGGCGACCTGCGCGGCGCTGCGCGCGCTGTGAATACGCGCCGTGCCCCCGGCCAATGCTCGCAGTTACTCGAACCCCGCCTGCAACACGCGCTCCTGCAGCGGCAGCTCAGCGTAACCGGTGCGGATGTTGCTGCCGATGCCGCTGAAGTCGCCGCCGGCCAGGGCGCGGTTCGCGGCGAAGGCGATCGTCTGCGTAAAGCCCTGGAGCGCGGCCACGCGCCAACTGACATCCAACGCACCGCCGGTAGCTGGCATTCGCTGCAGCACGGTATCGCCGTTGGTGGTGACGCGCGTGCCGTAGTAAAAACCGCGATGAAAACCGAGGCCGATATTGAAGCTGTTATTCGCTGGCGTCGGCAGCAGCAGCGTATCGAGGTTGCCGCTCTGCGTCAGCACTCTGGCTGGCGACAGCGCGGGCAGACCGTTGAGCGTGGTGAACTGCCCGCCAAGCCACAATCCGCCCTTCCCGTCCAACGACAGGTTGGTGATCAGGCTGTTGGCGGCTACGTTGAAGGCGGCGTCGAGCGCGCAGGTGCTGCCATTGAGCTTCTGCACCGTCTGACCATCGTTGCTGAGTCCAAACAAGGCATTGCTGGCTTCATCGAAGGCCAATTGAGCGAAAACCCGACCGGCCCCAACGCACGCTGGATCGGCGCTGCCGTTGCCGGCGATCGGGAGGCGCTGGGTGCCGCCCGAGCCTGAGATGTAGATCGCCAGGTTGGTATTGATCAGCGCGTTGATCGGGCTGCTGTTGCTGAAGCCGGGAAGCACCGATCCATCGACCTCGCTCAAACGCGACAGCCCGTCGGGGCCCTCGACGAATACACCCGCGCCAGCGCGAAACACGAACGACGAAAACGCATCGACGGCGACGGCAGGGCGCCAGACGGTGTCGACCGTGCCTTGACTGAGTCGCGCAAAGCTGGCGATGGCGACGCCGTTGATGGTTGAGAAATCGCCCATCAGATAGACACGTTGATTGGGCTCATCGAGCGCGATCTGCCGCAGTTCGGCGGCGCGCGTTGCGCTCGCCGGCGTCAACACCAGATCGGTGGAACCGTTGGCATTCAGTTGCGCCAGCCCCAGGCGCGTGGTGCCGTTCACGGCAAGGAAGTCGCCGCCGATCAGCAAGCGATTGCCGCCATCGCCGGGCAGTATCGCGATCGAACCGGTGCCATCGATCTGTGGATCGAACAGCACATCCGGGGCACCGCTGCTGCTGCTCAGCTTGGCGATCTGCCGAACGACGCTGGTGCCCGCCGGGACGGTGTAGGTGATTCGCGGCCGGCCACCGCTCGCAAAAACGCTGCCGCCGATGGCATGCAGGCGCTGCGTATCGATTGCAGTATTGGGCGTGGCGTTGACCCGCCAATTCGCATCCAGCGCGCCGTTGGTCAAGGCCAGTTTGGCAAGATTGACGCGCGGCGAGCCCTGGATGCTGGAGAAAACGCCTGAGATGTACAGCGCAGCGCCGTCGCTGGCGATGCTGCGCACATTGGAGGACGCGCTATCCAACTGCGCATTCCAGTCGATCACCACCGAGCCCGCACCGCCGGTGTTGATCTTGGCGATGCACTTGCGCGCAAGACCACCGACGGTATCGAAGGCCCCGGCGATAAACACCTGATCGCCGCCGGCATTGAGCAGCGTCAACACCGACTGCGTGGCCAGATTGAAGCTGCTGACGCTGCCGTCGAAACCGAGTTTCGCCAAACCATTACGCGGCTGCCCGTTGACCCCGGTGAACGCGCCGGCTGCGAGAATGCCGTCGGACACGAGCGTTATTGCAGCCAGGCGTCCGCCGCCGGTGAAATTGGCCTGCGGAAAACTGCTGTCGATGCTGCCGTCGGCGTTCAGGCGGCGCAGCCGGTTGAACTCCTGCACGTACACTTTGCCGTTCGGATCGGGCAGCACGCGCACGAAGACATCGGGATTGATCAAGCTCTGTTGGAAACCGGTGTCGACCGACAGGTCTGCGTTCAAGCGCGCAATTGCCGCGCGCGGCGTACCGCCCAACTGCTCGAAAAGACCCGCAATCAAGGTTTTGCCATTGGCCAGCCGGTGCATATCGATCACGCTGGCGTGGCGCAGGATGCTCGGGTTGGGCGCGGCAAAACTGCCGGTGTTGCCGGCCAGACTGTTATCGATCTGCCATTGCACGTGGTCGATTTCGATTCCGCCGGTGGCGCTGAACTGGATCGCACTGATGCCGCCGGCATCGCGCACGCCAAAGAAGCGGTCTTCGGCCGTCGCGCCGTTGACGCTGCCATCTGCGAGCGTGTGCGGGCCGGAGGTCGCGAGCACCGCGCCGGTGGGGCCGAATGCGGTGAAGGTCACGGCGCCGGGACCATCGGTCCAGACCACTCCGGCAAAGGTCGGGCGCGTCGGCAATTCAATCCGGACGACGCCGGTGCTTTGAAGGCTATGGCCTTGTCGGCCCAATCCATCGAGTGCGCCATCGTCGTAATCGACCGAGTCGGTAACGGTCGAAGGCGCCACGATGGCGCCCGGAATGATCAAATCCGGCGTCAGCTGCGCATCCTCGAAATCCTCGATGTTGCTGTTCGCGCCATTGGCGAACGCCGCCGGCGTGTCGCTCGGCTTGAGGTACGGAACAGGGCCAAATACCTGCGCCTGGCCATAAGCGAACGAGCTGCACAGCAGTAGCAGCAAAGCTCCGGAGCGACGATCTGGTGCCATGTTCTTTTGACCCTGGTGTTGCACGCTATCCCAGGACAACCCGGTCCGGCAGCAAACCCCGCCAACAAGACCAGCGCCGAATGCGACCGGCTACAATGGCGGCCGATACCTTAGGGATGGAGTCGCGCCTTGGGCGACATCACCGTGTTGCTACAGCGCGCCCGTGACGGCGACCAGGGCGCCTGGGACGATGTGGTTGCGCTGATTTATCACGACTTAAAGCACATCGCACGGCGTGTGATCGGACGCTCCGGGTCGGCGACGTTCAATCCCACCGGGTTGGTGCACGATTGCTATTTGCGCCTGTCCAAGGCCGGCCCGACGGGCGTGCTCAATCGCGATCATTTCCTGGCGCTTGCGGCGCGCGCGATGAGGCAGTTGATGCTCAACCATGCGCGCGATCGGCTCGCCGCCAAGCGCGGCGGCGGCGCGGAACACACCGAGGGCAACGAGATAGAAGCGAATGCGCAAGCCGAGGACCTGATCGAGCTCGACCAGGCCTTGCGCCAATTGGCGGGCGTCGACGAGCGCATGGTGCAAGTCGTCGAATGCCGCGTGTTCGCCGGTTTGTCCGAGGCCGAAACAGCCGCTGCACTGGAGATGCCCTTGCGCAGTAGCCAACGCTTGTATGCAGCCGCGCGCGAGCAGCTGGCGCAGATTCTGACCGACGCCAAGTCGTCATGAGTTCGCGTGCATTGCAACTGCTCGAGCCTGGACGGCTGCTCGGTGGCGCGCTGTTCCAATCGCTGCTCGCGGGGCAGGCCAGCGAAGACGATGGCTTGGCGCCGGGAACGCGGCTCGGGGTGTTCAGCATTGTGCGCAAGATCGGCGCTGGCGGCATGGGCGTGGTCTATCTCGCCGAGCGCGACGATGGCCAGTACCAGCAGCAAGTCGCGATCAAGTGCGTGAGCCAATCGGGCGGCGATTCGAGCCTGTTTCGCCGCGAGCGGCAAATCCTCGCGCAGATGCGCCATCCGCACATCGCGCGACTCATCGACGGTGGCGAGACCGCGGGCACACTGTGGTTTGCGATGGAGCTGATCGAAGGCGTTCGCATCGACGAGCATGCCCACTCGGCTGCGCTATCCGTTGCGGCTCGCGTCCGGCGCCTGCTCGAGGTCTGCGATGCCATCAGCTTTGCGCACGAACGCCTGTTGCTGCATCGCGACTTGAAGCCCGCCAACGTGCTCATCGATAGTGATGGTCGCGTCAAGCTGCTCGACTTCGGCATTGCCGCGCTGGTCGGCGATGCTGAGGCTTCGCGCGCTTATTCGCCGGCCTGGGCCAGCCCGGAGCAACGCGCGGGCGAGGATGTGGGGCCCGCGTCGGATCAGTATCAACTGGGCCTGCTGCTCAATGTGTTGCTGCGTGCGGACAGTCGGTCGGCCGGGCCCGGCGAAATCGATCCGCAACTCTGGCTGGCGATACCGGCGGCGCGACGTGCCGAGTTGATGGCGATCCTGTTGCGCGCCACGGCCGCCGTAGCGAGCGATCGCTATAGCTCGGTGGCTGCTTTTCGCGACGATTTGTTGGCGTGGCTGGCGCATCGGCCGGTGGCCGCTTTCGCTGGCGGATGGGCCTACGCCCTGCGCACGCTCCTGCGCCGCTATCCGTTTGCGTCGTCGGCGGCAGCGATGGGCAGCCTGTTGCTCTTGGCGATCGTCGTCTTTTTCAGTCTCCGGCTGAAAGACGAACGCGATCGCGCCCAGGCAGAGGCGGAGCGCGCGACCCGCGCTGCGGAAACCGCCACCTCGATCTCGCGGTTTTTGCAGGACGATGTGTTTGCCTTCGCCGACCCGAACACGTCGCAAGATGTCGATTTCAAAGTGGGCGCGCTGCTCAAGCGCGCCGAAGCGTCTTTGGGCACGCGTCTGGCCGATCGGCCCGCTATTGCAGCAGAACTGCTGATCACGATCGGCCGCAGCCAACGCGGTCTGGGCGATTTCGATGCGGCGCAACGCAGTTTTGCAGCGGCCAAAGTGCGGCTGGAGAATCTTGCCGATGCGAATCTGCAGTTGCAATGGCATCTGTGGCACGGCGAGTTGTTGCTCGCCAGATCGCAAACAGCCGATGCCATCGACGATCTGCAGCAGGCGCTGGCGATCGCGCAGACATTGGGCGAGACCCATCCGCTGTACCTCGAAGCCGCGGTTCGCCTTGCCGTGGCGCGTTTCGATCAGACCCAAGGCGCGGCAGCGGTGAGCGAGCTGTCCGCGCTGCTGCCAAAGATCGAAGCGGCGTTGGGGCAGGACGCGCCGCTGACGATTTTTGCCCTGAACCGCCTGGCGATCATACTCAACAGCGTCGAGCGCGTGACTGAGGCCGAAACCGTACGTAGCGAGCATTTGCTGCGCGCCGAACGTGCCTACGGCGCCGAGCATTCGACCACACTGACCGGGCGCCTGAATCGTGCGGTACTGCTGCGTAAGCTCGGGCGACTGGACGAGGCCGCAACCGAGGCCGCGAGCGCCAGCGCCGGACTGCGCAAGGTGTTTGGCCACCCCAGCATTGCCTCGCTGCACGCGCAAAATGTCGAAAGCAACATCCTGCGCGATCTGGGCCAGCTGGACGCGGCAATCGCGTTACAGGAGCAAACGCTGGCCGCGCGCATCGAATTGCTCGGCGAAGTGCATGACGACGTCGCATTCAGCCTGACCAACCTGGCGGGCTCGCTTGCAGTCCAATCGCGCTATGGCGAGGCGTCTGTGCATTTGCAGCGCGCATTGGCAATCCGCGCGCAGCTCTACCCTGCCGATCATGTCGATTTGATCACCAATTTATCGACGCTTGCGGATGTCGAACGCTTGCATGGCCGGCTCGCGATTGCCGAAGCTTACGCCAGCGACGCGGTGGCACGGGCCACCCGCGGGCTGGCCGCCGACCGTCCCGAGCGCGGCAACGCCTGGTACCGCTACGCGCAGGTGCTGCAGGCCACCGGTAAAGCAGAGGCGGCCAAATCCGCCGCCGAATCGGCGCGCGCCGTTCTGATCCGGCATTACCCGCCTTCGCATCCCAGAATCGTTGCCATCGATGCGCTGCGGCGTGGGTAGACGAATAGTCTGGCCCCTGTCCCCTGCCCCGTCGCTGAACTTAATCGCCGGATAATTCTGGCCGGATCAAAAAGCGCCAGCGCGCGCTCTCTCTTTCGGGAGCCGAGTACGGTGGTGTTCGTATCGGCTAACGCGGAAAGTTCGCTCGTCCCTCGCGCGGCGGGCGGTCGCCTACTCACTGGCTCGCCAACCATGCCCGCGCCCGCAGCCAGTCGCGTTGCACGGTGCGTACATCGACGCCCAACTCAACCGCGGTAGCCGCTGCATCGAGCCCTGCATACACCCTGAGCTCCACCACCCGGGCAAGACGCGCATCGTGCTGCTCCATCGCTTTGAGTTGCTGCTCGAAGCCGAGCAAGGCGTCCGGATCGCCTGCCTCGGCGATCTGGCACTCGTCGATACTCACCGCATTGCCGCTGCGCTTTTGCGCGCTGCGTGAGCGGCAGTAATCGATCAGCACATGGCGCATCGTGCGCGTCCAAAGCGACACCAGATGCTCGCCTTGCGGCGTCTGACCGCCACCCGCGAGGCGCAAATAAGCCTCGTTGACGAGCGCCGTGGGCGATAGCGTTGCCGAACTTTTGAACGAACCCAGCTGGCGCTGAGCGATGCGTTTGCAGCGCGAGTACAGCGCCTGCAGCGAACCGTTGCTGGACGAATTTGTTTGTCCGATGACCTGCGGCATGACCTTTTCTCGTATTGGCGGAGGTATCGATACAAGTCGGCGTTTATCGCTCGAACCCGCCATCCGTTTTCACCGTCGTACGGAACTGCCAACAACTTGGCATTTTTTCGACGATGTGGCGGGTTCGGTGCGCAGAAGGCGACTTACACCAGTACCAACGTTTTCCCCACGCTTTTGGAAGGAGTAACACATGGCTCGCTTGATGCATCAGTTGCGCCCGATTTGCCTTTGCCTTTCCGCATCGCTTGCGATGCACGCCAATGCGCAAACGGCCGGCGAATCGCTGCAAGTACTGGAGTTCGATTACGCGCCGTCCGCCACGCAAAACGCAGCGCTCGATCTGCGCGCCGGCAAGTACTTGCTGGAAGTGCGCGGACCCGTCGCCGGTTACTACGAAGGCCGCCTGCGCGGTCCACGCAACGAATGGGTCAGCCAGGATCTGCGTTTCTACGGCAGCGCCTGCCCGGCCGGCAGCGCGTTGACACTGAGCACCGAACAAGTACCCGGCGCCAAGGGCAGCAATCCGGTCAAGCTCGTACTCGGCAATGCCAGCGGCGCTTGCCGGAGCGAGGCGTTGTTGCCAACGATGGGCCTCACGAGCATCAACGAGACACATGGCGAACCCGAATGCGACCCGCCGGAGGAAATCAACCAGATCGCCGGAACCGACGATGGCCCCGCCTGCGCGCCGCCCCATGAACCGGAGTTCCCGTTTACTGTGCCTCGACCGGACGTCAAGCCGCGGCCGCAAGTCGTTATTGCCGGTCGCGCACATCTTTGGTCGGACCGAATTGTGCTGGACGCGGCGCAAGCCCAGTCGCGTGCGAACGGCCGTTGCATCTTCGATTACGCCTATGCCGTCGAGAATGTTGGGCGCGCGGCGTCCGAGCCGAGCGACAGCAGTTTGCTGCTGGACTCCCGCCTGGGGATGAAACTCGACGCGCGCCCGTTGGGCACGCTGTTGCCGGGCGCCAGCCAACGCATTCTCGGGCGTTTGGCGCTTCCGTCGGGACATTGGCGCGTATACGCGCACGTCGATGCCAGCGACAACATCGGTGAGCCGGATGGCGTGAACAACGCACGCGTCACACGGATTCAAGTGACTGGCGACTGCGGCCGCTAGGCTTCAGATGCGGGATACCACAGTTGGCCGGCGTTTGCGCCGGCCAGCGCTACTTGGCCATTCTCTCCACGCTTTTCGCCAACCGTTGGCGAGCGCCATCGGCATCGGCACCCAATCCGGCCAGCAACGATTCGCTTCGCGAGTACGCGGCGCTCGCAGCACCGCGATCTCGCAGAGCAAGCCGCACATCACCGCTCTGTCGTTCTGCCTCGGCATGCTCAAGCCGAAAATCGGGCAGGCCTTTGAATAGCTCCAGCGATTCATCGATGGCTGCTTGAGCTTCCTGTTCACGGCCAAGCCACAGCAAACATTCAGCGCGGAGGCGCTTGGCTACCGCACGTTGCAAAGGACTGCGCGCAGCGCGTTCGAACGCTTGCGCCGTCTCCAGCGCCTGCTTGTGGTTAGCTGTATCGAGTTGTGCGATCGCGAGATTTCTCAGAAAACTCGCGCGCCACGCATCATGCGTCTTTGGCAAGGCGTCAAGTGCCGACTGAAAACTCACCGCAGCGTCTAGACTCCGCTGCTGAGCGCGCAAGGCCTTGCCGAGACTGTTCCATGCCAGCGCGACCCTCGGGTGCACCTCGCCGTGCGCTTGGCGTTGGATCGCCAGTGCGCGTCGTTGCGCCGCCTCGGCTTCCTGTGGCTGCCCCAGTTCCATCAGCAGGTTTCCGTGGTTGTTCAGCACGATGCCCAGGAACGGATGCTGGTCGCCGCGGGCTTTGTCTAGCCCAGCTATGGCCTCACGGAACAAAACTTCCGACGCTTGCAGTCGACCTTGAGCACGTAACAGGCTGGCAAGGTCGGCGCGCGTCTCTGCAAGGCGCGGATGCGTTTCAGGCAACGTGACGCGCATTGAATCCAGCGCTTCGCGCAGCGAGGCTTCGGCCTCTGCCGGCAAACCGTTGCGACGATCGATCGACGCGGACTGAATCAAACTGTCCGCGCGATCGGCGTGATAGGCGGGGAGATGAACACGCCGCAATGCCAGCGCCTCGCGGCTCAGCGACTGGGCTTCGACCCATCGATACTGACGGCCCCTCAGTTCCGCCAGCTGATACAAACAAGCCGCCAGTTCGAGCGGGCTGCCATCGTTTGTCCGCAGCAATTCCAGCGCGCGCGCCAGCCGGCGATCGGCCTCGGTCAAGTCGTTGTCCAACGTCTGGGCACGCCCTAGGCTGCGATAGATCCTCGCCGCCAATAGAGGCTCATCAGCAGAAAAGCCATCGGCCAGCTTACTGGCCTGCCGCAGCAGCTCTCTCGCGCGCTGATATTCGCCGAGCGCGAAGTACACATCGCCGACGGTGAGCAGCAACTCGGCGCGCACCTCCGGCTGTGTGTTGAGCTCGCGCTCGATGTCGCCGAAGCTGCGATCGAGCAATGCCCGCACACTCAAATTCGCGCCGCCGCTGACGTCCGGATCGATGCCTTCGAACAGGCGTTGCACCAGAGTCTGCACCTGCCGCGCTTTGTCGGCCTCGGCCCGGGCGCGGTCGCGTTCGCGCTCTAGTGCCGCCGATTGGAACCACAGCGTGATGAGGTAACCCATCACCAGCAGCACGGTGCTGGTCGCGAAGCTGACGCCCACCGGATGGCGGCGCAAGAAGCGCCAGCCGCGATAACCGAGCGTGTCGGGTTTAGCCATGAGCGGCTGGCCGCGCCGGGAGCGCTCGAGATCGTCGATCAGCGCATCGACGCTGGGGTAGCGCCGCTCGATGTCCTTTTCGATGGCTTTGCCGACGATGATGTCGAGGTCGCCGCGTAAGGCCCGCTTCAATTGCGCAGGTGTCGAGGTGCGCCGTGCGGCGATATCCGGAGCTTCAAAATCGATGCTGCGCGACAGGGTCGTCGGCACCTGCGCGACAATTGCGCGCTCGATTTCAGCGGCGCTGCCTTTGACGCGTTGCGCGCGCTGTCCGCTGAGCAGCTCGTATAGCAACAGTCCCAACTGATAGACATCGCTCGCGGTACCCACCGCCTCGCCGCGCGCCTGCTCCGGCGAGGCGTAGTCGGGGGTGAACATGCGCTGCTCGACGCGTGTGCGCTCGGTATCCGTGCCATCGTGCGCGATCACTTTGGCGATGCCGAAATCCAGGAGTTTGACCCGTCCGTCGCTGCGCACCAGCACGTTAGAGGGCTTCAAATCGCGATGCACGATCAACTGCCGATGCGCATGGGCCACAGCGCGCGCCACCTCGACGAATAAGTCGATGCGCGCCTCGACGCGCAGCCGGTTGCGATCGCAATAGCGATCGATAGCCTCGCCCTCGATGAACTCCATCACCAGGTAATGGCGCTCGTCCTCGACACCGCCATCGAGCAGACCGGCGATACCAGGGTGATTGAGGCGCGCGAGGATCTGGCGCTCCTGAACGAAGCGGCGCGTGAAGTCGCTGTCCGCGTAGCCGGCGCGCACCATCTTCAAAGCGCCGTACTGCTGAAAGCCAGCGTCGTCGCGCACCACTTTCAGCACCTCGCCCATGCCGCCCTCGCCGATGCGATCGAGCACGCGCCAGGCGCCGATGCGTTCGGGCAACTTGGGTTTCAGGGCTTGCCACTGCTGCAACCACGCGCTGTCGCCTTCCTCCGCCAGCGCGTCGATCAGCGCCACCGCGGCGCGCGCATTCAGCTCGATGGGATCGGTGCTGTCGTCGGCGAAGCGAAGCAATTCGGCGACTTCGCGGCGCAACTCGACATCGCCGATGTTGGCGAGAAACGCGGACCGCTCGCGCGGCTGCAGATCGAGCGCGGCGTCGAGCAGGGCATCGATCTCGGCGCGGCGATCGATCAAGCGTCACCCTGAAACGCTTTTGCCAACCACGCGCGTGCGCGCAGCCAGTCGCGCTGCACGGTGCGCAGCGAGGTGTCCAGCGCGGCGGCCGTTTCCTCTTCGCTCAATCCGCCGAAGTACCGGCATTCGACAACTTGCGCCATGCGCTCGTTGAACTCGCGCAATTTCTCCAGCGCCAGATCGACCGCGATCACGTCCTCAGCGCCCTCATCGATGACGGCCAGATCCGGCGTCAGTTCGAGCCTGATCTCGCCGCCGCCGCGCTTCAGGCGCGAACGCTCGCGCGCGGCGTCCACCAGAATGCGACGCATGGCGCGCGCCGAAATCGCAAAAAAGTGCGCGCGGTTCTGCCAGTCGACGCCGGTCTCCTCCACCAGCTGCAAGTACGCCTCTTGCAGCAATGCGGTGGTCGACAGCGTCTCGCTCATGGCGCCGTCGCGCCGTCGCTGGCGCTTGGCGATATCGCGCAGACGCGAGTACACGATCGGCACCAACGCATCGAAGGCAGCGCGCTCGCCGGCACCATGTCGCTTCAGCAGTTGGGTGATCTCGGCATCCATTGTCGTCTCGCTGTGGGCAGGACCGCCATCCGATGCCCGGGGTCGGCTGGCCGGAAATGCAATCGATCCGCTAAATCATACGTTGCTTGTCGTTTCCGCCTCGCTCTTGCGTAACCACTGCCGACGTCGTTATCCGCGCCTTCGCGCAAAACGTCGATAAGCCCACAACTCAAGGAGTGCATCATGAAAACGCAAGTCATTTCCGCCATCGCGCTGGCCTTCGCTGCCAGCCACGCGGCGGCCGCCGAATATCGCCCGCTGGACCTGGCCGCGGCCTTCGGTCCGGAAGTTGCCAGCGAAAAGAGCAGCATCGCGGTGCGCTGGGAACATCTGGGTAGCGCACGCTTCGGCGATATGTCGATGGACACGCCGTCCGCGCCTGTCGAGAACGGTGTCGACGAAGAACGTATCAAGTCGGCGATCGCCAATAAAGAAGGCCGCTTCTGGATCGCCGTGAATCTCAATTCAGGACAGGAATACCTGGTCGAGATGCCTTCGGAGACTGCCAAGAGCCTGCGCTTGCTGGCTTCCAAAGCGGGCGCCGATCGCGGATTTGCCGGGACCGCTGCCGATCCGCAGGAACCTGATTCCTATGGCCAGGCCAAAGGCTGGAGCAATGGCGTCGACACACGCACCCGCCGCACCAACAACACCACCTATCCGTTCCGCGCGATGGGACAGATCGGCGGCGGTGTCGATTGGGGTTGCTCAGGCACCCTGGTCGGGCGTCGTCACGTACTCACCGCAGCGCACTGCTTGTACAACGACGATACCGATCAATGGACGCTCGGCGGCCGCTTCCGTCCGGGCCGTGAAGGCAGCTGCGACAACGCCACCTGCGAACCGTACGGCGAACACGAGGGCACGTGGTACTTCACGCCCGCCGAGTACCGCGCAGCCAACAACCAGTGGAACTACGACTACGGCTTGATCGTGCTGGAAGGCACACCCGGCAACCAGACCGGATGGCTGGGATACGTGGCCACCTCGCAAGGCAACTTGAGCGATTTGTGCGACAAGGTACCGTTCGGTCCAGGTTATTTGGGCGGCCAGTGCTACAACCGCGGCTACCCGGCGTGCAGCTTTGCCGAGGCCCCGGCCGAATGCCGCAACAACCCGGCTGCGTTCCAAGGCTGGGCCTATCAGGACACCAACCCGTGCGAGATCGGCAGCTTCGGTAGCGCTGGCGAAGATGGCTGGGCTGCGCGCTTCACCACCAACTGCGACATCAGTCGCGGCCACTCGGGTTCGGCGGTCTACTCGGATGCATGGGATGGCGATGGCAAAGTGGTACTCGGCGTGGTCAGCACGCACAGCTGCACCACCTGCAGCGCTGGCGAGGTGTACGTCAACGGCATCCGCCGCGTGACGCCGGAAGTGCTGGACATGATTGCTTACTTCAAGGCTGAGATGCCGTAAGCGTCAGGTGTGGAACTAAAGGCCGGCAGCCAGGCGCTGCCGGCCTTTTTCGTTTCGACGCATTGGATCGCTACCCAAGCTTCAACCACGCCGCCGCCGTCGCCACCGCATCGGCGTACGCATCGTGTCTCTCCAGCGTGGGCAGCCCCAGCGACTGCAGGATCGAATCGAGATCGAGGTGTGGCTCCAGCTCCGGATGGCGCTGCCGCCAGCGCTGCTCGAAGCGCTCGCGCAACTCCAGGCGTCGATTGCACAGCGAAATGCCCAAGTGTTCTCGGCAAAGACGTTGTAGCACGGCGTAGTCGAAGGCCACGCAGTACCCGAGCAGCGGCCTGGAGCCGACGCGTTCGACAAACTGCTTGAGCGCCTCCTCCAGGCTCACGCCCGATTGAAGATCGATCGAGCGCAATCGATGGTGGCGCATCGAATCGAGCGTGATGTCGCCTTCGTCGCGAACCTTCAGATACAAGGCCTCGCTGGTCAGGATGCGCATGCCCTCCATCGGCACCGCGGCCAGCGACAATACGCGGCACGTGGCGGGGTCGAGGCCAGTGGTCTCCAGATCGATGCTGAACACGCGCGCGTCGGGCGGCGTCGCGTATGCCGCCACGTACGGACTGTTGCGGTGACGCCAGCGATACCACCAGCGCATGCTCATTCCAGTCGAAACTCCTGGCGCAGCCACGTTTGAAACTCGCGAACCACGCGCAAGGCATCGCGCAACAGGTCCAGATCGAGGCGGCGCAATTGCTTGGGATCGATGCGATTGTCGATCGCCTCGCCGCGTGCCAGAGCGGCGAGTTGCTCGCCCAAGCGCAGTCGCAGCAGCACCGAAAGCGCCTGCTTCAAATCCTCACCGGAGCGAGTTTCCAGCGCGCCGCGCTCGATCAGCGCATCGATGCGCGCGAAAGTGTTGGTGGGAAGAATGTGCTCGCGCAGCGCCAGGGCGCGCACGCCGTGCACCATGGGAAAGATGCCGCCCTTCTTCAAATCGACGCCGTCGGCATCGCCTTTCAAGCCGCCGAACAAGGTTAGCGGGGTGCGAAATCGCACCGCCGGTTCGGCAAAGCGGCTCAACGCACCCGGGTTCTGCGCGATGGCGAACATGGCCTGACGCAGCGGCGCCAGCGCCTCTGGTGGTCCGGCGACGACTTCGGCGTCGAGCAGGATCGCCAGATGCATGACTGCCTCATGATCCGGTTGGGCGACCCAGCCGCGAATGATCTTGCCCCAGCCATCGGCGCTGTGTCGCCATGCCGGATTGCGCACCATAACGCCACCAGGGCATGGCGGAAATCCAAGTTCGTGAAGTACCGCGCTGAAGCGCTCAGCGAAACCAGTGTAGTCGCCATTGCCATCGGGAAGAATCAGCGCGTTGTCTTGATCGGTTTTCAGAATCTGCTCGTGGCGCCCCTCGCTGCCGAGCGCGATGAGCGTCGGTGGCGACAGGCCCTGGGGCAGCACCAACTCATATACCTTGGCCAACATCCGTGTGTTGAGTGCGCTGATCAAATCCATCAGAAAGCGGATCTTGGCGCCTTGCGCAAACAGCGTGCGCACGAGGCCATTCATTTCCTGCGCGATGGCGGATAAATCCTGCGCATTGCGCGCTTGTTCCAATCGGAAATTGATGAGGTGACTCTTGGCCGAAAAGTGGCTCAGCACTTCCATCAGCCCAAGCGTGCCGATCACCTCGCCGCCGCGCGTCACCGCGATGCGATGCACGCGACGCGCAGTCATCGTCACCAGCGCTTCGAAGAGCAGCGCATCCTCATCGCAAACGATCAACGGCGTGCGCGCCAGCGGGCCAATCGGATCGACCGGCCTGGCGCCATTGAGTGCGAGCGCATCCAGGAGATCGGTGCGGGTGACAATGCCAAGTGCTGTCGGCAAGTTCACGAGCACGTTGTCGACACGTTGCTCGCGCATGCTGCGAACCGTCGCTTCTACGCTGCTGTCTGCAGACATCAACAGCGGTTTGACGACCAGGCCATCGCGAATGCGGCCGAGCATGACTTCGGCCAGATCCGATGGCCGATCGCGCTCGCGCAGCAGCCGCTTCTTGACCGCCAGCGCCTCTAAAAAATACGCCGAGAAACGCGCATTGGACGCCAGCAATTGCTTGAAAAGCGTATCGGGAATGGTGAAGCACAAGGTGTCGACCGTAGCGCGATAGCGATGTCGGGCGCGCCCCGAAATGACCGCAAATGCGCCGAACAAATCGCCATCGCGGTAGTCGCCGAAACCACTTTCGCCGCTGGCATCGATATCGCTGGCGATGACCTCGCCGCGCAGGATCACATACACAAAACGCGACGCCGCGCCCGCCTCGATGATCTGCTCGCCGCTGCGGAACAGGGCCATATCGAGGTGCTTGCACAGCCGCTGCTGCTCAGCGCCGCTCAGCAGATCGAAGGGCGGCTGGGCGAGATCGAAACCGGGAGGAACGGGGTGCGCCATGGCCACGAGTGTTGCCCAGATCGCGCCGGCTCGGCAATGAGACCTTCGTCGAAATGGCCACTGGCGGACCGCAAAAAAAGATCGGCCGGGTCGCCCCGGCCGATTCTTTCAACCCATCGCAGCGGCGCGAGCGCCGAGGCTTATTTGGACTCTTTTTCCATCAGCTTGTCGATCAAGCTGGCCGGCACTTCGGCGTAGTTGTTGAACTCCATCGAGAACGTGCCGCGGCCGCGGGTGGCCGAACGCAGGTAGTTGATGTAGCCGAACATTTCCGCCAGCGGCACGAAGCCGTGAACGAATGCGGCTGTGCCCTTGGTACCTTGGTCGGTGACCTGACCACGACGGCGGTTCATATCGCCGATCACGTCGCCCAGGTACTCAGACTCGGTCACCACCTCGATGCGCATCATCGGCTCGAGCAGCTTGGGCTTGCTCAGCTTATGCGCTTCGCGGAACGCGTGGCGGCCGGCGATTTCGAAGGCCAGCGCCGAGGAGTCGACGTCGTGGTACTTGCCATCGATCAGGCGCGCCTTGAAATCGAGCACTTCGTAGCCGGCGATCTGGCCGGACTTGGACTCGGCCTTGATCGCGAACTCCACCGACGGAATGAACTCGCGCGGGATGCGACCGCCGACCACTTCATCGACGAACACCACGCCAGAGCCCGGCTCGCCCGGCTCGAACACCATCTTCACTTCCGCAAACTGACCTGAACCACCGGTCTGCTTCTTGTGCGTGTAGATGTGCTCGACGGTGCGACCGAAGGCTTCGCGGAAGCTGACCTTGGGCTTGCCCATGTTGGCTTCGACGCCCAGCTCCGAGCGCATACGATCGATGGTGATTTCCAGATGCAACTCGCCCATGCCGCGCAGCACGGTCTCGCCCGTTTCCGGATCGACATTCAGGCGCAACGACGGATCGGCCTTGACCATCTTGTAGAGCGCAGCCGACATCTTGTCGATATCGTCGCGGGTCTTGGCTTCCACCGAGACGCTGATCACCGGGTCCGGGAAGCGCATGCGCTCCAGCAGTACCGGATTCGCCGGATCGCACAACGAGTCGCCGGTTTCGGTTTCCTTCATCGAGACGAACGCGCAGATATCGCCCGCGCGCGCTTCTTCGATGTCCTTGGTCGCGTTCGCCTGCACTTCCACGATGCGGCCGACGCGCTCTTTCTTGCCGCGCGTCACATTCATCAGCGTGTCGCCCTTCTTGATTACGCCCGAGTAAATGCGCGTAAAGGTCAACGTGCCGAACTGATCGTTGATCACTTTGAAGGCCAACGCGCGCACCGGCGCGTCGTCGCGCACTTCTTGCTTGCCAGTGACGTTACCGTCGGGATCGACCATGCCGATGCCGCCGTTCTCACCCGGATACGGCAAGTAGTCGACCACCGCGTCGAGCAGCTGCTGCACGCCCTTGTTCTTAAATGACGAGCCGCAGAGCACCGGTACCAGCTTGCCGGACACCGCACCGATGCGGATGCATTCTTTGAGCTTGGCTTGATCGAACTCGCCGGTTTCCACGTAATGCATGAACGCGTCGTCGTCCATGGCCAGCGCTGATTCGATTAATTCGCTGCGCAACTTCGGCAACTGATCCAGCCACGAATCGTCCAGCGCCACCACGAACTTGAAGCGCGAGCGCACTTGATCGAGCGGAACGATTTCCCACTCGCTGTCCTTATCGTTGCTGTGCCACACGTAGGCCTGGGCAGCGACCAGATCGACCATGCCGACGAACTCGTCCTGGCTGCCCAGCGGGATCTGGCAGAGCAGCGCGTTGGCGCCCAGGCGCTCGCGGATGCCCTTCACGCAATGCGCGAAGTTGGCACCGATGCGGTCCATCTTGTTGACGTAGCAGAGGCGCGGCACGTTGTACTGATCCGCGAGGCGCCAGTTGGTCTCGGTCTGCGGCTCAACGCCGGCCACGCCATCGAACACCACCACGGCACCATCGAGCACGCGCAGGGAACGATTCACCTCAATGGTGAAGTCGACGTGCCCTGGGGTATCGATCAGGTTGATGTGGTAACCCTTCCACTCGGTCGAGACCGCGGCGCTCTGGATGGTGATGCCGCGCTTCTTTTCCTGCTCCAGATAATCGGTCGTGGTGCTGCTCTTGCCGTCCTTGGTATCGTGGACGTCGATGATCTGATGCTTGCGGCCCGTGTAATACAACACGCGCTCAGTGGTCGTGGTCTTGCCTGCGTCGATGTGCGCAATGATGCCGATGTTGCGATACAACGCGAGTTCTTTCTGCCTGGCCATGGGTTTAGTCACTTGGGTGTGGATTTTGGGCCCGAAACAGCCGCGCACAGCGCCGATCTTTCGGAGGTAACGGTGAAACGAACCGAACGACCTCGGCCATTCGATCTGCTCAATTGCAAGCTATTACGGTCTGGTGCGATGGGCGCTCGCCGCATTTCTGGCACACAGCGCCCACGCGCAGGCGCCGCAGATTTACAGCACTGCTCCCCATTAACGGCCGCGGAGTATCCACGAATGACTTCGAGTGCGCCTTCAGTGAATGCGCAAAAAATGCGGAAAAGCGAGGGGCGGTTCAGCCGCAGTTGGATTAGCGACGGGACGTTTCGCCCCGAGCAGCGCCGCGAGAGCGGTGCTCTGAGGGCGACGTTTTCGCGCCATCGCTGTGTAGGACGCTGCTGCTCACTGGGCGTCTTGGCGGTTTTCAACCCGCGCCATGACCAACGCCCGTAGCGCCGCGATTTCCTCACGCAGCGCTGCGTTTTCGGTTTCGAGCTTCTGGTTCAAGCCCTGGATAGCCGCCAGCGCGACGCCGTCGGCGTCGACGGTGGAGATGGTTGTGTCGTTCTCGCCGACGCCGAAGGCCGCCGCGAAGTCCTGCGCCATCGGGCCGATGTGCTGCACCTCGCCCGGCTGGCCGATGTAGCGCCACTGCTGGATCGGCATCGCGACCAGGCGCTCCAGCACGTCGAGCGGCAGGATCGACTGGATGTCGGTCTTGAGGTTGCGGTCGGACAGCGTCGACCAGGCGCCTGCACCGATCGCCAGTTGCACGCCCTGCGCGGTGTTGGCCGGATTCGAGCGCACGATCACGCTGCCGTCGCCATCGATGCTCAGGTGCTCGAAAAAGGCGCCGCTGTCGTTGCGATGGGCGATGCGCAGGTCCGCATCGTTGGCGCCCGCGCCGCCCTTGCCGACACCGAACTCGACACGCTCGCCGGTGTTGCCGTTGAGCGAGGGCTTGGGGATGAGGCTCATTTCGACGAAGCCGTCGAAGGGTGTGGCGCCGAAGACGTTCATTTCGAGGCCGGCCGTGGCCGGTGTGCCGTTGATGCCGACGCCGCCGTCGGCACGCACGAGGAACTGGTTGGGGCCGGTGGAGACGAAGTCGTCGTTCTGGGAGTCCGCCCAGATGAAGGTGCCTACGTCGCCCTCGCTGCCGACGCTCGGGATTCCACCGCAGGCAATTCCGGCGGCTCCCGATGTGCTACCCGGCCTGACCTTGGCCCTGGAGCCGCCGGCCCATGAAATTCTGCCGCCAGCGCAGTTGAATGATCCCCCACCAACGGCGCTGGAGTAGCCGCTCGCGGTGTAAAGGTTGCCCCCACCGACGGTACCCAGGATTCCGCTTGCGGTGTTGGTATCGCCCCCAGCCACGGTGCTCCCGATTGCGCTGGCGTTGTTGGAAATGCCCCCGCCAACGGTGCTTCTCAGCCCACTGGCGGAGTTGCCGATGCCCCCGGCAACGGTGCTGTACAAGCCACTTGCGGTGTTGGAGTCACCCCCGCCGACGGTGGCCCATCCTCGATTCACCGTACTCGCGGGCCCGTCGCCCGCCACGTTGTTGGTGCCGCCCCCGACTGTTCCGTACTCGTCAGTGACGCGATTTTCGGACGTGTTGTAGCCACCACCGGCAATCGTTCCACCTCGAACGCCCGGGGTCACCTCATTACCGCTGTAGCCGCCGGTTAGATTGGGGCTGGTCAAGTTTGGCGAAATGGTCAAGGCGCGCTGATTGTTCACCCGCAGCACCAGCGCCTCATCGTCGGTCGTACCGATGAACTGGACGGACGAGTCGGTACCGGTGTTGCCTGCCAGCAACCAACCGGGCGCACCCGTGTCATCGCTCTCGCACGTGACCGTGCCGTTCGCGGCGATCGCGCTGACACTGCTGCCGGAAGCACAGGTGCCGGTGACGCGCGCCTGCACCTGGGCGGTGTTGATGTCGGCGCTGCCGACGCTGCCATCGACAATGTTGCCGGCGTTGACTGAACTTGTAGCCAGGTCCGCATTCGCAACCGTGCCGTCGGCGATCATCGCGCTGATCACGCCACCGGTGGCGATCGACAGCGTGCCGCTGCTGGTGATCGGCCCGCCGGTCAGGCCGGCGCCGCTAGCCACGCTGGTGACCGTGCCGGTGCCGTCGTCGGTCTCGCAGGTGACGCTGCCGTTCGCAGCGATGGTGCTGATGCTGCTACCCGCTGCGCAGGCGCCCGCCACGCGCGCCTGCACCTCGGCCGTGTTGACGTCCGCGCTGCCGACACTGCCATCGACGATGTTGCCGGCATTCACCGCGTTCGCAGCGAGGTCAGCGTTGGCGACAGTGCCGTCGATGATGTTACCGGCGTTGACCGCATTCGCCGCCAGGTCGGTATTGGCTACCGTGCCATCCTCGATCATCGCGCTGGTCACGCCGCCGGTGGCGATGCTGAGCGTGCCGGTCGTCGTGATCGGCCCGCCGCTCAGGCCCGCGCCGCTGGTGACGCTAGTGACTGTGCCGCCGCTGGACACGTTGACGCAGGTTACGGTGCCATTGTTGGCGATGCTGCGGATCGCCGAGCCGGCGGCGCAGGCATTGGCGACGCGCAGCTGAACCTCGTCGAAGTTCACGTCGTTCACACCGACCTGGAGATCGCCGATATCGGCACTGAGAATCGTGTTGTCCTGGATGTCGCTCGTCCGAATTGCGCTGTCCTGGATTGCTGCGCTGGTAATGCTGTTGGGGCTCACGGTCACCGCCTCAGCGGCGATACCCGCCACCTGCGCCTGCGGCGTCGGTCGAATCGGCGTGGTCGGCGCGAGCGTCGTAAACGCACCTACCGATGCCCCCGGACGCACACCAATCTGCAATCGAAAATCCGCGCTCGTAATCGCAGCGCCAAAGTCGAGTTCCACCGAAAACACGCCGCCTGCGACGCTCACATCCTCGCGCACCAGCGCCGCGCCGACATTCGCGCCCGCGCTCGTCTGCAGCTGGAACTGCAGGTCGTAACTGCCGTTCGCCGGCGTGCCGCCATCGGTCAAACTGCCCTGGTAGCTGAAGCTGTTGCTCAAGCCCCAGGCGTTCGACGCAAGCGCCAGCGCAATCGCGGCGGAGAGAATTCTGCTCATGGCGTTCCCCTTATTCATGTCTGATCCTTTACTCGAAACCGTTCTGGAAAATCGGATCTGGCGTCGGCGCGGCCCCTGAGGCGCTGTGGAAGCCCTGCTGCAGCGCATACGCCCCCGCGCCGATCTGGCCCGTGGCGCTTTGCCCCACCGTGCCGACCAACACAAAACCACCGCCACTCGCCCGCACCCCGCCGCCAGCGATGGCCTGCTTGGGCAAGGTGTAAGAACCCCCGCTCGGCACCTGCGCGAGCGCGACTGAAGCCAACAACAGGCCTGCGATTGCCACCGATGTGCGCATCGGAATCCCTTTCTGACGGACGCTTGAATCGGTCTAACGCAACTCAGCGAAAAATCCGGCAGCTCACAGCGGCTTCGCTATCGGCCGCTTGCATGGACCCAACGGCCGATTCCGCGTTTGCCGGCGGAGTTTCGGTTCGACGGCAAGGAGGTGTTTGTGGAGCGTGTCGCGAACGGTGTGCCGTTGCGGCCGAAGCCCGTCACGCTGGGCGAATGGCTATCGGATCTGTACGCCACCACGGAACCGGTGCCGGGTGATTTTCTGGAGGATTACGAGCAAGGAGCAGCGCAAGATAGCGAATGGTTCCGCGATGAGAATGCTTGATACCAATATCTGCAGCTACATCTTGCGCGCTCATCCGACAGCGATGGAGGGCGCTACACGATAGGTGGTTGACCTATCGCGAGCGTGGGATGCAGGTTATCTGCCCTGGTCGTCGACCTGTCGCGAGGATGGTTCCGACCATCTGGACAGGTCGAAAAACCTCCCGAGCAGTGAATCGACCTATCTGGCCGTGTCATCGACCTCCCGGCTTCGTCACAACACCTATTCGAAACCATTGGCGAAAATATTCGGCCCCGCTGGCGCGGCGCTGCCGCCGTTCAAGCGGAACACGGCGTGGTCGTAGTCGAAGATGTTGGCCGGCACGTCGCGTCGCCAGAGGCGGGAGCCGGCGACGACGATGCGACCGCTGGCGTCCAGCACCAGCTCTTCGCTGCCGTGATCGAGCAGTGTGGAGCTGGGACTGCGCGGGAAGTCGATGAGGGTCGTGGGCGATGGGCCGCCGCCGAGTGCGGTGGCGAAGCTGTTGTCGCCATCGAGCGTGGGCGTCAGGCGTGTCACGAAGATCACGCGCGCAGGGTCGACTCCGAACTGGCCCAACGTCTGACTCGTGATGCCGCTCAATAGCACGTTGCCGCTGGCGTCGACGACCATATCGTTGACGCTGGCGTAGCGAAGATAAGTGCGCGTGTCGCGCTGACCCACGATCGAGGCGCCGCTGGATCGGTCGATCTTCAACGTTTCGATCTGGTTGAAGGGATTGCCGTTGACTTGCGTGCCGCGCTGAATCGCCATCAGCAGGTTGCCGTCCGCGGCGAGCGCCAGCGCCTGGATTTGCTCGCTGTTTTCGCCAAAGGTGGTGATGATCGGCAAATGTCGGCGGCCCGCCAGCCGCTCGCTGCCGGGGCACGCGGTTTGGTCGGGGCAGAAATTCGTCGCGTAGGCGCCGCTGAAGATGTCGACTTTGGCGATCGCCCAGTCGTTGTCGAAGTCGCCGTCGTTGTCGGCGAGACCGGCGATATAAAGACCCGTGTCGCCGTCGCGGGCGATGGCCAGCGCAGCGTCGATATCGCCGCCGGGTTCGGAGGCGTTGACATCAAAGGGAATGAACAACATGCCATCGCCATCGAACGAGGTCATCAAGGTGCCATCGGAGGCACGGATTTTCAGTACCAGGAAATCGTAATCATCGATGGTGTCGCGCTGCATCTGTCCGGCTACGTAGACAAATCCGGCATCGGTGGCGACGCTGGTGGCGTAGTCGAAACCGTTGGCGATGATGTCCACTGGATAGAGCACGCACGCGGAGACTCCGCCGAACGCGGTGTCCTGAAAACCACCCGCGGTGAAGCGGCACACGTAGGGATCGAAATCGTTGCTGGGGCTGCCCGGCTCGCGCGAATTACCGACGATCACCACGCGCCCCTGGCTGTCGATGGTGGCGGCTTCAACCGTCAAGAACTGGCGATCGTAAACCACGCGACCATTGATGCCGAAGCTGGTATCGACCGCGCCGGTGTCCGTGCGCGCATTGACCACGATGTCGCCGGTCGAGGGCAGGAAGCCGTAGATCATGTACCCGCCGCTGGCGCGCGGCGCGGCGATGATGGCGTGATCCTCCGAGGTCGGTGCGGGATCGACGGCGATGGTCAACCGCCCACCGGTACCGAAGCTGGTATCGAGCGCACCCGGCAGGCCGGCGCCCTTGTGGGTGTTGAAAATCAGTTGTTCTTGCAGCTCCACCTTGTCAGTTGCGGCGACTGCAAGTTGCGTGGCGGCCAGCAGCGCTAAACCGAAGCGAATCATGGATGTTCCCCTTGCGTTGAGTGCCCGTCATCTGGCGCGTACCTGCGCTTTGGATGACCTTGCAGGGGTCTAACGGCGTTCGGGGGAAAATCCGGCAGGCTGGTTGCACATTCATATGTGCACACTTAATGTGTGTGAGCTCGGTATTCAGGGATTGATATGAATCTGACACTTGCGGTCGATGACCAAGCAACGGAGCGCGCGCGAGCGGCAGCTCAAGCCATGGGAAAAAGCCTCAATCAGTTCTTGCGCGAACAGATCGAGCGCCTTGCTGGCATGCAGCAACGCATGATCGAACATGACGCTTTTGAGGCGCGATGTTTGCAAAGCAACGCGCGACTGAATGGTTGGAAGTTCAATCGCGAAGAAGCCAACGAGCGTGGCTAGCTTCATCGACTCGAACGTTTTGATCTATGCAGAGGCGTCCGACGACCCGGTTCGCCAGAAACAAGCGCTGGCGCTGCTGCGCACCTTGAAGCAATCCGGCCAAGGCATCGTCTCCACACAGGTATTGCAGGAGTACTGCAACGTAGCGCTCAGGAAGCTTCGCCTGGACAGCAATTACGTTCGCATTCAACTGATGGCGCACGAGCAATTCGAAGTCGTCCAGATCACGCCTATCCTGATCCATAGCGCCCTAGATCTGCACCAAACTCGGAGCCTGTCGTTCTACGATGCTTTGATCATTTGCGCCGCGAAAACGAGCGGTTGTTCAACGCTTTACTCCGAAGAACTGAATGCCGGTGAAGTGATACAAGGTGTCAAGATCGTCAATCCTTTTTCGACGGTGAACTAAGACGTTACGCTCGGCTAGGTTATCGAAGCACTTGGACCATCAACCTACCGATAGCGCCCGCGCCAGGGATCATCCTTGGGCAGTATCTCCGACATCGCCTTGCTGGCGTTTGCCTTCAACTCGGCGCTCTTTATGCGATCCACAGCGTTGTCGCTTTGAGCCAGCGCTATACCCAGTTGCCACTCGCTCCTGGCGCAGAAGGCTAAATCAACGGGCGCGTTCTTCTGGCAGAAGTCGTACGCCTCCGACAACCACCGGCGCCCCTTGGCGACATCCCCCAGCGCCAGCGCCGACTCGCCGCCGAGCAATCGCAACCTCGCGCCGAAAAAGGAACTCACGGCTGGCTCCAAATCGCTCTGCAACATTGCCAGGGTTTTCTGCGCCATGTGCTCGGGGACCGAAGTGGCATGGGCTTGCTCTCGCCACAGCAACGCCTGGGCAAAGTTGATGGATGCCAACGAATCCCCCAAGCGCGTGCGCAGCGCCCGCTGCTCGACAATTTTTTGCTGCGCTGTCTCCCATTCGCCGGCCCCGATGAGGCACTCGATTTCCGCGAACGCCGCCCCGGTGGAAAAGGCGTGCTCCGCGGTCAAACCGAGCTCACGGGTACGCCTTTGGGCCTCTTCGATTGCTTCCATGGCGAGTGCGAACTGGCGGATTTGCCGATAGCCATGACTGAGATTGAGCAGGCTGGCGATTACGTGCGTACCGTTCAACTTCCGCTGCAGCGCGATGACCGCTTGCGCTTCCGCGAACCCCTCCGGATGTCCGCCGCCCATCAGAATGCCCGCGCGGATGTTGCGCGCGTTCAAGGTGTGCAGGTGTTCGGCGCCCAATTCCTGGGCGTAGATATCGATCGCCTCCTGGAGCAAAGCGAGCTTAAGGTCCGACGGTCGCTCGGTGCTGAAGGCGCGATTGTGCAACAGGCTCGCGACTTGCAACGGCGGCTGCGTCACACGCGCCACCTCGATGAGTTCCTCATAGGCCGCGTCGGCGGCATCGAAGTCGCCTATCGCGCTCAGTCTGGACGCGATTTCCTTGCGCACCTCGAAACGCCGTTGCGGGATATCGGACACCGCAGGCTGGGACGCCAGCGTACGCAACGCGCTGAGCTGAAGCGCCGCATTGGTCGTCGCACTTTGTTCGGGGTCGCTCATTCGCAACACACTCAGAACCTCGGCGTCGAACCACTCGTCGCTGCCAGCGGCGAATGGATTGACGCGCAGCAGCTCGTCAATCTCTTTGCGATGTTCCGCACGGCCGAACGCGAGAGCGGCACGCATGTAATACAGCGCGGCCCGCGCACGTAATTCGGTCGCCTGGCTTGCGGCTTCCAGGTAAGTCGCTTCTAGCAACTCTATGCCACGCGCTTGATCGACCACATTGAAGTACGCGCGACCGAGATCGATCATCACCAGCAGTCGCGCCTGCGCGTTGTCCGCCAGCTCTCGGCCGACACGCAGCAGTGCCTGGTCCAGCAACAGTTTGACGCTGATTTCGCTGCTGCTCCGCCGCAGCGGATTGACCTCCAGAAACATCCCGCTCAGCACTTGCCGTACCGAATTCGCCAGTTCAGCCTGGCGCTCGGCCTTTTGCTGCTCGGCCTGAGCACGGGTGCTTTCGCGCTGCGCGATTTGCGCCTGATACCAGACCAACCCCGTTCCGGTCGCTATCGACAAGATCGAAATCATCCCCAGAGCGGCGATCCCGCGGTGACGCCGCAGCCACTTTTCCGCCAGGTACCAGGTACTGTCGGGCCGCGCTCGAATCGGCCTGTCGGCCAGGTACGCGCGCAGATCTTCGGCGAAGGCTTGCGCCGAGGGATAACGGCGCCCCGGGTCTCGGTTCAGTGCCTTCAGGCAAATGGTGTCGAGGTCGCCACGCAGTTGTTTGGCGAGAATGGGAATCGCGGTGGTCTCGTTTTGGCTGACCACCGAACTTGGCGCCGTCGCGTCGGTATCGGTGATCGCTTGCAGCAGACTCAGTGGATTCTCGCCTTTGGCCTTGTGCGGGCGCTCGCCGGACAACAACTCGTACAGCATGACGCCGAGTGCATAGACGTCGGTCGTAGTGGTAATCGGCTCGCCCTTGATCTGCTCTGGCGCGGCGTAGGCAAGGGTCATCGGCGCGCGCCCCGCCGTTTGTGTGTGGTCCGCCTCGCCCAGCAGTTTGGCAACCCCAAAGTCCAGGAGTTTGGGCTGACCATCAGCCTGCACCAGCACGTTGGACGGCTTCAGGTCGCGGTGCACGATCAAGTTCTGGTGTGCGAACTGCACGGCATCGACAACCCGCAGCAGCAGCGCGATGCGCTCGCGCAACAGCAACTGGCGCTCGCGCACGTACTGATCGAGCGGCACACCCTCGACGCGCTCGATCGCCATCCACAGCTGCCCACTCTCGGTGCTGCCGCCATCGAGAATGCGCGCGATGGCCGGATGTTCCAGCCGCGCCAACAATTCGCGCTCGCGTGCAAACCGCGCGCGCTGTTCGGCCGAATACGCATCGCGAACGATTTTGATCGCAACCTCTTTGCGAAAGCTGCCGTCGGCGCGCATGCCGTGATAGACCGCGCCCATGCCGCCGCTGCCCAGCAAGCCGAGAATGCGATAGGGGCCGATGTGCGCGGGCAGCCTCAGCGCATCGTCGATCTGCGCCACACCTTTTGTGGCTTGGTCCAGGCGCTCAGCCTGCGCCTGCAACCCCAGCAGCACCCGCGCCTCAGCTGCCAGCGCCGCATCGCCGCAAGCATCTAACAGGCGCTCGCGCTCCTCCACCGTGTCCAGATCAAGCGCCTGTTCGATGAGCGCGCGAAGTTGGTCATGAGCGGGCATAGGCGTCGATCAAGGTGGGACGTTGAGCCAAACGCAATATCACAAGCATTCCTGCAATGATCGTACGGAAACTCCTGCTTCTTGACCGGAAACCATAGCGCCAGCGCTTGCCGTTGCAATGAATCTTGCAGAGCGCACAGGATGCGAGGTCGCCCCAACTTGCCAGCGCACGGGGCGATATCGTCAACGCAAATTGGCGGGAACCGCCGCTGCAGCGCACCGGGCGCCAGGCTCGACCACGGTTCCGTCCGGGCAACGGCCGATATTGGGGAGCACATCGCGCTCCAGCATCGCCATCAGCGCGGCCAGCGGCGGCGGCGCTTCTGGCGGTGGGCGCCGCGCGGCTGCACTGGCTGCGAGCGTCGCACAGGGCGCACGCGCTAGGCTGGTGTACTCCTCGAAATCCGGACTGTCCACGGCCTGCAGCAGATCACGCTGAGCCTGGGTGCCGCCCGCGTCGCCCGCCAGTTCGCGCAGGCACGCGAGGCCCGCGCGCGCCAGCCACAGGCGTGGGTCGACGCTGCCGGTGCGTCCTTCCAGTGTCGCGCGCACCGCCTCGAAGAACTCGCCCGCCTGCTGGCGATCGCCGTCGTTGAGTTCAACCATTGCACGCGTCAAAAGCGGCTCGACATCCAGCCGCCGCACCGGATCGACGCGCTCGATGGCGCGCGCGGCCGACAGGGCTTCGCTGTGCATGCCGAGGAACTGGTACATGCGCACCCGGTCGACTGCGAAATCGCTGACGTGGTTGCCGCCCTGCCAGATCACCGGCTGCTCGGCGGCCACCCGCCGGGACTGCGCCAGCGCCTGTTCGCCGCCGCCAGCGGCCGCCAGCAGGGGCAGCGCCGTACTCAGCAGGAAGGCCGCTTCGGCGCGCCCCATCGGCGCCTGGCGCGGGCGTTCCGCGGCCAGGGTCAGGAAACGCAGGGCGCTCGCGTAGTGACGCACGGTACGCGCATGGCGCGCGGAGTGGCGGTAGGGATCGGCACCCAGCACATGCAATGGCTTCGACTGCAGCAGCACCCGCAGCGCGGCGTCCGGGTCGCCCAGTGTGCGCGCGAAGCCGTAGTCGAACAGCGTGCACTGCGCCTGTTGCACCGGGTTGGATTGCGCATCGACACAGGCGTGGCGCATCTGCAGCTGCGCGTCTTCGATGCGGTCGGCGTACACCAGTCCGTAGGCATAAGCGGTCCGCACCGCCGGAATGCGCTCGGATTGCGGATCGTATTCCAACAATAGCGCCAGTGAGCGCTCGGCGGATTGCAACGTACGCCGCGAGTCTCCGGCGTAGTTGTACATGCCAGCCAGGCTGCGATAGAGATCGGCGCGCGCCAATGGCTGGTCGGCGAGATCGCGATCCAGCCGCTCGAAGGCATTGTCGGCCAGGTCCAGCGCGGTGGGCATGCTGCCGCCATTGCGCTCAGGCGTGGCGCTGGTGAACACGCTCTGCAGAAAGCCCTGCGCGGCGCGGGCGCTCTCGGCCTCGCGCGAGGCTTTCACCGCCATCCAACCGGCGCCGGTGGTACCGGCAACAACCGCCACAGCCGCCAAGCCGATCATCGCCGCCGCCAGGCGATTGCGGCGGATCCACTTGGCGGCTCGATAGCGCCAACTGACTGGTCGCGCCTTGATCGGCCGGTACGCGAGGAAGCATTCGAGGTCGTCGCGCATCGCTTGCGCCGACGGGTAGCGCCGCGGTGGATCGCGGTTCAGCGCCTTCAGCACGATGGTGTCGAGGTCGCCCTTGAGTTCGTGCACGTCGACCGGGCCACGCGCAGTGATGTCGCTGCCGTGTCGGCGCAGGCACTCGCTCGGCGCCTTCGGATCGGTGTCGGTGATCGATTGCAGCAAGGACAGCGGATTGTCGCCCTTGACCTTGTGCGGCCGCTCGCCGGTCAGCAGCTCGTACAGGATCACGCCG
>ERZ1066125.147-NODE-147-length-48467-cov-27.341961_pt1 | contig 48467 bp, 44 predicted proteins | sample MGYA00382772_ERZ1066125 | MGnify/ENA primary metagenome ERZ1066125 (study PRJEB33369, sample SAMEA5778355) | biofilm metagenome | biome: Industrial cooling water; feature: Water cooling tower basin; material: Biofilm | place: United Arab Emirates | collected... | reverse complement strand
CTTTCTCTCTTCAGCCTGCTTTTTCTACACTTATCGCCTTACCGAGAATTGCTGCTCACCCAGGTTACCCATAAATCAGCTTTTCTCTTGCGCCGATGCTGTAGGTGCGGAATGGCGCGCGAGCGATGGAGTTCTACAAGTCGGCATTTGGGGCGATTGAGGTCTACCGGATGGAAGACCCCGGCGGTTCGGTGGTGGCTCGGCCATCCGCTAGCGTCGTAACTTATTGTTCCTGGCTGGTGGGCGCGGTCAACAAATCCTGCTCAATCTCCCCAATCAAGAACGGCAAATTGGGAGACGTAAAGCTCAGCCCCGGCGCGGGCAGACGATGATGTTTGATGTCGGGCGGAACGTGTTTATGATGCGGATGAGTGCTGACAAGCGTGGGATCGTCGGGATGTGGCTGAGAATCGTACCAATAAAGTTTTTCCGCGCCGCGCCAGACTTCGTAGCCGTAGCTGATGATCTTCAACACATCAGCGTCAAGCATTAGCCTTTCAACAACGCCTAAGCGCACTCCGCCAGAGAAGGCAATTTCGCCTCTGACGGTTGCCGTAGCCTCACCACGCCGCGCAACAACCAATGTTGAGTAACCAATCGTTGGGAATTGCCGCTGCAAGCCATAGATGAAGGCTTCGTATTCAGCTAGCGAGTTCAAGAGGTTCACGGCGGGCAGATCGGTTGATAAGTTCGGCAAGTGTGCTTTGCGCGGTCAGAGTGCGAATCATCTCGCGGTACTGCTCGCGGCGATGCAGCCAGATTTCATAAGCGCCAGCCCAATCGCTCCAATCCAGCACCCAGGTATCCTCTGCCGGTTCCTCTCCTGACTGATAAGCCTCATAAAACGTCTCGGAGAGAATGCCGTATTTGCGCTCGTAATTCTCCAAATCGCTTTCGAGCGCATGAATATCTCGCACCACTTCATCAATTTTCATTGGCCACTCCTTTCAATGGGAAACTCCAAGCGTCGTGATTATAAGACTCGTTAAGTTAAACGGCCAAATAGCGCGAGCGGTGGAGTTCTACAAGTCGGCATTCGGGGCGATTGAGGTCTGCCGGATGGCCCCCCGGCGGCGCGGTGGTAGCTCGGCCATCCGCTCACATCGTGGCTTTGGCAGGTCATCTCAAATCACGTCGGCAGGGCTGACGACATCGAGATTGCCGAAGCGTTTGAAGTCGGGTGTGTTGAAGGTGAGCAGATGCGTGATGCCGTAAACATTCATCACGGCGGCAAGCATCGTATCGTGAACCTGGACGCCTTTGACGTTGTGAAGCTTAACCAATCGTCGCCATTCCTGATGCGTCGCCAAGCTTTCCGGCAGTAGACGAAACTGTTTCTCGATCAGCCGCGCCTTTCTTTCCGTCGCTTCAAGCGTCAGCCCAAGCCCGCCGCGCGCCGTCAGCGGTCGCGTGCAAACATTCCAAAACTCAACGATCACTTGCGTCGTGTAACAAAGGTCTTCGTTCCGACTTTTGAGTTCCTGTAATGCCTTCAGTGCAATTGGCCGATCCGGGTCATTGCGTTTCGCCAAGCGAAGCAAAATGTTTGTGTCAATCAGGTAAAGCATCTTGGCAGGTAAGCCATCTTGGCAAGCAGGTCATTTAGTCGTGGTCAAAGTAAATGTCTTCGCGGTTGTACGTGATTGGCGTTGCGGGAATGTGTTCCGTACCTTCCGAAAGGGATTCCATATCGGCCATAAACTGTTCAAGACTTGTTGACGACGATGCCCCTTCCGTTGCTGTCGTGCCGTTGGCAGCCAATTGCCGCAGAAGCGCCTCCAGCGACACTCCTTGTGTTGCTGCTTTGGCTTGAAGAATCGCCGCTGTCGTCTGGTCTATTTCAATTGTTAAGGTTGCCATCGTTTTTACCTCCTACTGCAATGAAGCTTCGGACGACGCGATTATATGACTCTTCAAGTTGAACGGCCAAATGGCGCGCGAGCGGTGGAATTTTACAAGTCAGCATTCGGGGGGATTGAGGTCTACCGGATATAAAACTCAGGCAACACCATGCGGAATCCTCACCAAGTCCGGCAACATGCGGATCAATCAAAGCCGCAGCGAAGTTTGACACTCTCGCTGCGGCTTTTTATCGTGACTTCACTATGATGAATTGTTTGCGAATGATTTTTGTGCTCGCCTGTGTCTTGATTTGGGCGTCGGAACTTCCGTCGTCTGCTCAATCGCCGCGCCGTGCCGGTCGTCCGGTGCTGGTGATTTCCGTGGATGGAATGGATTACCGGTACTTGCGCGATTGCGACAAACTCGGATTGAAGATTCCGAACCTGCGCCGTTTGATGCGCGAAGGCGAACTGACCGAAGGAATCGAAGGCGTGTTCCCGACCATCACCTGGCCTTCGCACACGACCATGATTACGGGAGTTGCTCCGCGCCAGCATGGCATTCTGGGCAACCGGCGTCCGCGATCCGAAGGCGGCGATTATTACTGGGACGTTTCCCTGCTGAAAGCGCCGACGCTGTGGCAAGCCGCGCGCAAAGCCGGTTTGAAAACCGCCGCCATCACCTGGCCTGTGACCGTCGGCGCGCAGATTGATTTCAATTTGCCGGAAGCCTTTGCCAAACGAAACGGCGGCGGAATGGATTTGCATTCCATCGAAGCGAAAGCCACGCCCGGTTTGGTTGAAAAAATTGCCCGCATCTTCCCTTCCTTCACGCAGGAATGGATGGACGACCGCACGCGCACGCAAGCGACGATCTATCTGCTCAAACACGAAAAGCCGGATTTGATCCTGCTGCATCTGGTAGACCTGGATTCCGAAGCGCACGAAACCGGCCCCTTTTCGCGCGAAGCGAACGCCAAGCTGGAATACTCCGACGAACTGATCGGCCAGATGCTGCAAGCCATTCCATCAGGAATGGTCGTTGCCGTTGTTTCCGATCATGGTTTTGAACGCGCAGATCGCGTGATGGATGTGAACCGATTGCTGGCGCGCGAAGGCATCAAAGGAAGCGTCGAAATGCGTCCCGGCTTGCTGACCACCAACGACGAAGCTGTGGCCGCTTGGCTGCGCGCCGCCGCGCGAGAGAAAAAACACGGCATTGGGCGGGAAATTCCGCGCGAAGAACTGCAACGCTTTACGCCGGAACTGGCACAACCGTTGGCAGCATTTGAACCGGCGGAACATCACTTGTTCGGCGCAGCCCCGGAAGGCGCAACGGAATCGAAACCTGCCGAACGTGGCGTTCACGGGCTTTGGCCGGGCCGAAAAGATTACAGCGCCTCGTTTTTACTCTGGGGAAAAGGCATCAAACCCGCCCGGCGACCCCGTGCTTCCATGCTCACCATTGCGCCACGACTGGCTGAGTTGTTGGGCGTGAAGTATCCGTTTGAATAAAAACGGACGTCAACCTGCCATATAGCTCTACGGAAATTTATCTTTTGGCAGGGGATACTCATAGTCAGCGGCAGGATTGCTGCAGATCGCTTCTGCACTTACGCAATGATGTCCTTCACGACATTGCCATATACGTCGGTCAGCCGAAAATCCCGGCCCGCATAACGATACGTCAGTCGCTCGTGGTCGAGTCCCAGCAGGTGCAACACCGTCGCATGCAGGTCGTGAATCGAGACGGCATTCTCGACAGCTTTGAAGCCGAATTCATCCGTTTCGCCATACGCGATGCCGGGTTTGACGCCTCCGCCTGCCATCCACATCGTGAAGCCATAAGGATTGTGGTCGCGGCCATTTCCTTTTTCAGACACTGGCGTGCGTCCGAATTCTCCGCCCCAGATGACCAGTGTGTCTTCCAGCAAGCCGCGCCGCTTCAGGTCGCGGATCAGCGCCGCCGAAGCGCGATCCATATCGGGGCAGCGTTCGCGCAAACCTTTCTCCAAATTCTCGTGATCGTCCCATTGCTGACCGGGGCCGTGCAGGACTTGGACAAAGCGGACGCCGCTTTCAACCAGACGGCGCGCCATCAGACAGCCGTTGGCATAGGGCGTTGAGCCGTATTCGGCGCGAATGGATTCGGGTTCTTTGCGAATGTCGAACACATCGGACGCGGTGAACTGCATGCGGTAGGCTTGTTCCATCGTCTTGATGCGGCCTTCGAGGAAAGTGTCTGCCCCAAAGGATTCGGCGTGGGCTTTGTTCATCGCCTGAATGGCATCGAGCTGTTTGCGCTGGGCGTCGGTGTCGAGGTCTTTGTTGCGCAGAAACTTGATCATCTTTTCGGGATCGGTTTCTTTGTTGTTGAACAGCGTGCCTTGATATTGCGCGGGCAGAAAACCGGAACTCGTCCACAAGCTATTTTCCGCAGGTGTCAGCGTGACAAAGGCGGGCAGGTTTTGATTTTCCGTGCCGAGGCCATACGAAATCCACGCGCCCATCGTTGGACGCATCGAAGTCATAATGCCGCTGAAAAACAGATTGCGCCCCGGTTCGTGATTCGGAATGAAGGTGTAGACCGAACGAAGCACGCAGAGGTCGTCAATCTGTGCGGCAAGGTTGGGCAGCAGTTCGCTGACGTCAATCCCGTTGCGACCATATTTCTGAAACTTGAAGGGCGAAGGCATCAGACCGCCGGTTTTGCGTTCGGTGCGCAGGTCAACGGCGGCGGGACGTTGTCCGGCGTACTTTGCAAGCGCCGGTTTCGGATCAAACGTGTCCATTTGCGACGGGCCGCCGGTCATAAACAGCAGAATGACGCGCTTGGCTTTTGGTGCAAAGTGCGGGCCTTGCACGTGCGGCGTGTCGGCGCGGGCAATCAAGTCCGCCAGCGCGATGGAACCAAGTCCGCCGCCGAGGGTCGAAAGAAATGAGCGTCTGGAAAGGTTGTCAGTCATGGCCAGAAAATCTCCTCGTTGGTTGCCAGCAAGACCTGGGCGAATTGTTCGACGGTTGCGCTGCCCAAGTAACTCAATGCGGTTCTGGTTTCGGCGGAACTGGGATCGCGCGATAGGATTTTGCGATACAGAGTGCGAACTTTCGCCGTTGCATCAGGTTCCGACTCTACGGGTTTGGCCAGCGCCACACTGAGCTGTTTTATAAATGGGCTGTTGAGCACAAACAATTCTTGCAACGGCGTGATTGTCAGATTGCGCACGGGACTGCTTTGGAAAGGATTCGGGAAATCATACAACCGCAGAATGTCGCTGCTGCGTCCGCGATTGACGCGGCCATACACAGTGCGCCGCGTGTTGTCGAGCGAGTCCAGATCCAGCGAAGGCCCATACATTTCCAGATTTAACATTCCGGCGGCTTGCAACAGCGAATCGCGGTAGGCTTCGGCATCCAATCGTCGCGGGTTTATTCGCCACAACAAATCATTGGCTGCGTCAATTTCAGCGGCATCGGCTCTGGGCTTACTGGCTTGGCAGTAAGCGGCCGAGAGCATGATTTCTCGATGCAGCCATTTCAGCGACCAGCCGTTGGCGATAAATCGCGCGGCCAGATCGTCCAACAATTCCGGATGCGTGGGCTTGTCGCCGCGATCTCCGAAATCGCTGGGCGTGCCAACCAAGTGTTTGCCGAAATGCCAACCCCAGACGCGGTTGACGATCACGCGCGCGGAAAGTGGCGCAGCATCGGTCAAAATCTTTTCCGCCAGTTCCAACCTTCCTGAACCGCGTTTGAAAGTGTCATTGGGATTCCGGGATAACACGGTCAGAAAATGGCGCGGCACAATTTCGCCGGGCGAAGCCGAATTGCCGCGCGCAAAAACGGGCAAGTCACGCGCTGCGCCGGGTTTGATCGTCAGCGGCGTGTAATCGGCGTACGAACCATCCGAATCCATTGCCGCATCGTGGACGGCGTTGATGAACGGCGCTTTGGCTTCTTCTTCGGCGCGTTTGGCGGCAGCGGCGGCCTGAGCTTTCGGGTCCGGTTTGGGTTTGCCCGCGTTGGCTTGGTTTCTGGGCGCGCCGATGCGGATGACGGATTCAGCCAGCTCAGGATATTGCTCCTGCAACGCCTTCATCTCGTCTTTCAAGGCATTCATTTCGGCGCGACAGGCTTCGGCTTTGGGTTTGGCAATGCTCTGGTCGAGCGTTTTTTCTTCCGTCAGAAAGCCGAGCAATCCATTCAGTTCTGTGACGCGATGGCGCGCAGCCAGATATTTCGTTTCCGTTGCGGAATCAATTTCGCGCAATGGCCGGATTGCGGGCGAAATCGAAGCGAACACTCCGGCGAGTCCGTAATAATCTTTCTGCGAAATCGGATCGAATTTATGATCGTGGCAACGCGCGCAGGCGACGGACAAGCCCAGCATGCCGCGCCCGACGGCATCCACGCGTTCGTCCCATTCTTCCAGCAACAGATTGTCAATCAATTCTTTCGAGAGCTTCTTTTCTTTCCACTCGGAAGGCGCCATTCCCAGATAGCCAAGCGCACGCCAATCGTTGCGCGAAGTGCCGGGCATCAAATCCGCTGCAAGCTGCTGTGTGATGAATCGGTCATAAGGCAGGTCATTGTTGATGGACTCAATCACCCAATCGCGATAGCGCCAGGCGTAAGGATAAGCCTGGCGGTTGCCGCCGGTGTCGCCGTTTTCGGCATAACGCGCAACGTCAAGCCAATAACGCCCCCAGCGTTCGCCATAACGCGGCGAAGCCAGCAAACGATCAACCAGCTTTTCATAGCGCTTCGGGTCTTTGTCGCTGGCAAAACTTTCGACTTCTTCATAACTCGGCTTCAAACCGGTCAGATCAAGATAAGCGCGCAAAATCAATGTGCGCGGGTCGGCTTCGGCAGAAGGCGTGATTTCGTTTTGTTCCAACTTGGCCAAAATGAAGCGGTCTATTTTCGTGCGTGGCCAAGCGGCTTGTTTGACTTGCGGAGCAGCTTGTTCGCGCACCGGCTGGAACGACCACCATTGACGGCCTTTGTCAAAATCAATTCCACGTTTTGTGGTTGCAGCCGCCGGAACAGTTTCGGTTCGCGGATCAGGCGCGCCCGCTGCGATCCATTGCTCGAAATCGGCAATCACGGCATCGGGAAGTTTGCTGGTCGGCGGCATTTTCAATTGCGGATCGTTGTACCGCATTGCGCGCAGCAACAAACTTTCACCGGGCTTGCCGGGCACAATCACCCGACCGGAAACTCCGCCTGCAAGCAAGCCCGCTTTGGTGTCCAGCACCAACCCGCCCATTGGCGATTTCATTTTTGAGGCGTGACAGCCGTAGCAATTGGTCGCCAGAACCGGACGAATCTTTTTTTCGAAGAAATCATCACCAATGGTGAGTACCGATTGGGCGCTCATGCGTTCTGCCGCGATGGTGAACAAGACGAGCCAGATGAACATCAACTTGCACTGTGTACGCGCCATGACTTTTCCTTTTTGTTACTTCGATCGCGCAATCACGTCGCGAATGAAGCCCAGATTCTTTTTCATATCGTCGTCAATCGAACCGCTCGGCGCGACGGTTTCCAGGTGCGCCCATTGGTCGAAGCCAATGTCAGCCAATGCTTCGACGACGGCTTTGAAATTGATCTTTCCCTGCCCCATATAGCTCGGATTGTCTTTCAAATGGACTTCGCAGATGCGTTTGCGTCCCAGCCAACGGATTTCTTCGATGATGTCGAAACCGTTTTGCGTCGAATTGCCTACGTCATAATAGGTCAACACCGCAGGCGATTTGCTGCGCTCCATGATGCGCACGTTGTCGCGGGCGGAAATCGTGTCTTCCAATCCCAAAATCACGCCTGCTTTTTCTGCCGCCGGAGCGATTTCTTTCAGCGCGTCGCCGGTGTAATCCATTTCGGCTTGCGTCTGCAACGCCCACTTTCCGAAAAACGGCAACAGGATGACTTTGATGCCCATGGCTTTGGCAATCGGAATGGCTTCGGCTGTCCAGCGTTGACCCAGCGGATCGGACTTCAGGCCGTTGACGTGCAGAATGTCCAAACAAAGCGAGGCCAGTGGCTGGCCGACTCGTTTGGATTCGGCAAGGAAGGCTTGCTGCAAAGCTTTATCGTTCAGTTCCATCTTGCGGCCAATGCTGATTTGCACGCCGTCAAAACCGAGCGTTTTCGACAGCGCGACAGATTCCAGTTTGACAGTCTGCCGCAAATTCCAATCGGTCACACCTACTCGAAAACGCACGCCTTTGGCGGAGGCATACACGCTCAGCGATTGATTGCCAAAAGCCGCCGAAGCCAATCCGGCTGCTCCACATTGAAGAAAGCTACGTCGAGTCAAATTCATATCACACGCTCCTTGTTTGAATGCCAGTCGGAACTTGGCGGATTATGCCGAGCTTGCCGATCAAGACGTGAACGCCAAGCAGAGCCAGCAAGTACATGACTGAACAGACCGCGAAAATCGGGCCGTAACCGTATTTCATGACCACGCCGCCAATCACCAGTTGCGTGATGCCGCCAGCGATGCCGCCCAGAAATCCGCCAAATCCCGTGACGGTTCCGACCGCGTTTTTGGCAAACACTTCGGCAGGCAGCGTGATATTGCCCCAGGCAGCGTGGCCGAACATGACTCCGGCCAGCATCAAAACAGCCAGCGCGGGCGAAGTCGCCTGAGTCACGGCAAAACACATCACCAGCATCCACAACGAAACGCCGAGCATAGTCGTTTTGCGCGCCCTGCTCAGTTCCCAACCGCGCGCGATCAAAAACCTGGGCATCGCTCCGCTGAACAGATTACCTATGGTCAAGGCGGCAAACGGAATCCAGGCGTACATGCCAACCTGTTTCAAATCGAAACCGCGTTCTTTTTCCAGATAACTCGGCGTCCAGAAAAACAGGAAATAGGAAATCGGGTCGGTCAGCAATCTGGCCAACGCACAGCCCCAGGTTTCCTTCATTTTCAACAATTGCACGAACGACGGTTTGATGTGGTCGGTGGCGTCTTCGGCTTCGCGGCCTTCGGCAATCAATGCTTTTTCTTGATCGGTAATGTTCGGATGTTCGTTCGGCAGCCGATAAAAGAAAAACCAGACGGCAACCCAGATGAATCCGATTGCGCCGGTGAAGATAAAAGCTGCTTGCCAGCCGTATTTCAAGGCGATGCCCGCGGCTACGGGAACGGCCAACGTATTGCCGAGCGCGGTTCCGGCATTGAACAAGCCCACAGCCAAAGCGCGTTCGCGCATCGGAAACCATTCGGCCACAGCCTTGATGCCCGCGGGAAAATTGGCTGGCTCCATCGTCGCCAGCAAACCGCGATAAAACTGAAAACTGGTCACACCCGTGGCAAAGGCATGCAGCATGTTGGCGATTGACCAGCCGGAAACGAACACCAGAAAGCTTTTGCGAGACCCCAGACGATCAACCACCCAACCGCTGATGACATACGCCACCGCGTATGTCCACAAAAACGTCGCCGTTATCAATGCGTACCCGTTGTCATCGAAACTCAGCGCGTTCTGGATCGTGACCTTCAGCACGGACAGCGTATTGCGATCCATGTAATTCAGTTCCGAAGCCAGACAGAGCATGATGGCAATGTACCAGCGCAAATGTTTGATCTTGCGTTTTGGGGAATCGGGCATTGTGAAGCTCTCCTTTGCGGGCGATAAAAACCTGAAAAGCCACAGCGGAGTTTCAAACTTCACTGCGGCTTTTCGATTTGGAATCCGCTCCCTATCGGTTGCGGTCTGATTTGATAACGATGAAAGCGATGGAGCGGGAGACGGGACTCGAACCCGCGACGTCCAGCTTGGGAAGCTGGCATTCTACCACTGAATTACTCCCGCAAATTTTCAAGACTTGTCCAACAGCGGGCGTAAAGTACCATAGGCCCCCATTGGCCGCAACAATTTGCCCGAAGGAGAAAAACTCTTGATTGACGCGGTTTCCATCGCTGATGTACATTCCGCCTCGCCATTTCGCCGGTCAGTCCTCGACCGTTTCACAAGCTAAAGACATCCCATACATGCTGAACGCGATGAAAGATTTTGCGATTCAGTGATTATTGTTTTCGTGAAGGTGCGGCCAATAAAAATCAGCCATATCGCCGCCAATTCAGCCAACAGCTTTTCGCTTTCCGCCAGCCCCAAAAGCTCGAAGCTACTTTGCAGTCGAATAAAGTGGTGCCTCGATGAAACAGCCAAATGTATTGCTGCTCGATTTACAATCGTCGCCGGAATTAGGTTCGACCTTGCGTCACATTTTGGAATCCGCCCCTTTGCCCAACAGTGACGTGGTGAACTGGAAACTTGGCGATTTATCCCCTGTACAACTTCAACAGCAGGCGCTGGCCTGCACCGATTTACAAAACGGCGCGGGCAATTCCGTCAAAGAACTGCTGGCACGATTGCGCCCGGAAGTGATCTTTCTGGTTTCGCCGATGAATTTGTTGCGCCAGTTCCGTTCCCGTTTTCGGTCTTTGCTGAGCTGTTCGCCGGCTTCGCAATTGATCGCGGTTTCAGAAGTCGAAACTCCCGATGAGTTTTTCGATTTTGAAGAACTGGGAATCAGCGATTTCATCACGCCGCCGCTGAAACCCGTGGACATTTTGCCGCGATTCTGGCGCGCGCTGCGAACGGCGCTGGCCAACACGATTCGTTCAACCGACGATGCCAGCCATTTGCCGGTCGAACCGTTTTTCAAGGAAGTCTTGCCGATGTTCAAATCCCTGATCGGCGGCAGCGCGGCGTTTTTGCTGCAAGCCAATCGCATTCCGTTGATCGCCAAATGCGACGCGCGCGTGTTCATTTCCGGCGAAACCGGAACCGGCAAGGAAGTCTTCGCGCGTGCCATTCACAAATTAAGCTCACGTACCGACCGCCCATTCGTCCCGCTCAATTGCGGAGCGATTCCAGCCGACTTGTTCGAAAGCGAACTGTTCGGTCACGAACGAGGCTCGTTCACCGGCGCGTTCAACAAACGCGCGGGGCTGGTTGCCGAAGCCGACGGCGGGACATTGTTTCTGGATGAAATTGACAGCCTGCCGTATTACTCGCAGGTCAAGCTGCTGCGTTTTTTGCAGGAAAGCGAATATCGCGCGGTCGGTTCCGACCGAAATCGCCGAGCCGATGTGCGCATCATCACCGCCACCAACGCCGACATTGACCGCGCCGTCAAAGAGGAAAAACTGCGCAAAGACCTTTATTACCGGCTGAATATCATCGAACTGAAATTGCCGCCACTGCGGGAACGCCGCGAAGACATCATGCTGCTGGCCAATCATTTCCTGTATCGGTACGCCGAAAAATTCGGCAAATCCATTCAGGGATTTTCATCGGAAGCCATGCAAAAACTTTCGCTCCACACCTGGCCGGGCAATGTGCGCGAACTGGAACACGCCATCGAACGCGCCGCCGCGTTGGCCCAATCGCCGGTGATTGTCGCCAACGATCTGAGCTTGGCGGAAAATGGCGATCAATCGTCGCCACCATCGTTTCAGGAAGCCAAACGACGCGCAGTCGAACAGTTCGAACGGAATTACCTGCAAAGCCTGCTGCTGGCATACCAAGGCAACGTCAGCCGCGCCGCACGCGCCGCGCAGAAAGATCGCGGCACGCTGCTTCAACTGCTTCGCAAATACGGTATCAAAGCCGATTACTTTCGGTTCGGCAAAAAACAGGATGACGACGAGGTGTGAGATCGGACATTTAACGATGAGGGAAATTCGCCTCACCTTTAGATATTTGATGCAGCTTTGAGTTACCGGCTCTACATCGAAAACCGTGCGGCAAAACAACCGCATTCGGCCAATTGAAGAGAACGAAAATTTAACAACTTGGCCGTGTTTTCAGCCGTTTTGTTGTGGCATCGTGATTGCTAAAGAGAGTACGGGCAACGGCCAAACAGATACTTTGCTAGTCAGGTTTTCAGCCAGCCAGACAGTCGAAGAAAGCCAACGCGGTCAACTCTTCCAGGTCTTTCTGGGATTTGCTTAGCAGTACCAGCCAATTGGCCAACGGCCTTCGCGCTTCTTAGGTCGAAGCGTGAAATTTACACCGCATAAATCTTCAAAGGAGGAAGACAAACATGCCTTTTCAACCAACTAACGTACCGGCGTTGTTCAATGGCGCCATCACCAATGTCAGCGTGGTCAGTTCGTTCCCTGATTCGCAACTGATCGTTGCGACGAAAGACAACTGGAGCATCAACGTGGACTGGAATACCAGTGGTTTCCTGGCTCCGGCCATCGGCGGCGACTGGGAAGTGCGCGCGTACCTGGAATCCATGGGGAATGAATTTGAAGGTCAGGTTGGCACGGTGGCGACCGTAGCTGCTGCCGGTTCATTGAACAAAACTGCAAACATCCCTGTCGCGCCAGCCAATACACTGGGCATCAATCCCGGCGCTTACAAGCTGGTTGTGACTCTGACTCACGTCAACCCGACTCCGACCGGCGTCGCCGGTTACGAAGAAGGAATGATCGTGCAGTTCGTTGATGAGCCGTAATCGGCCTTTGATGGTCGAGGAGACAGGAAAACTTTCCTTTCTCACTTCAGTAAGCGCGGATATTCAATACCCGCGCTTACTGTCCTGATTCTGAGTCGCCCGTGTCCAAACCAGCCAATGAGCATCGAATGATTTTGACTCGTGACGGCTTCAGCAATTTCCTGAAGAAATCATGAAAGCGAGGACTCAACCATGGGAATGTCAAAGCTCAACATTTGGGTAACCGATACAGACAATCCGTGCGCGATAAGTAATCGCACTTGGTATGTCACCATCTACAACTGCGATGGCGAAGTGCTGGAATGGTGTGGAAAGAAGTATGTTGTAATGAAAGCGCCGTGCGGCCATCTGGAAGTCGAAGTCCCGCCTGGCTGTTACCGGATAAACGCAGTGTGGAGTTTCAGTTTCGCGGGAGGCGTTTTCTACGTCAACCACTTCACCGATTCGGCAATCGTTCAAGCCTGCTGCGGCGAGCACCAATGCGTGACGCTGTTCAACCCGAGCGCACACCGTTGCGGAACGATTTACATTCGTGCCATTCGTGACCTGTTGCTTCAGAAAGTGCTCAAACCTGAGCTCGCGCGTCAGGCAGAAGCGGCAATTAACGATGTGCTTCAGTTTATTCCCCGTCCGGCAAGAGGCTTCGAGTTGGATCATCTGGACGAGATCGAAAAACTCGTGCGCGAACAAGAACAACGTCAACCGGGAGCAAAGGAAGACTGCTAAAAGCAGCGAAACAAAATTCAGATTTAAACCAACCAGCCTCGCCTCTCGCGCTTTCCACGCCGGCGAGGCTGGCTTTTATACGCTTCATCAATTCGCAGGAGAAAATTTATGTCCAACAAAAGCTCTCGCTCACAAAACAGCGCATCAAGCCGCAAGGCCGACGATTTTCGGCTCATCAACGGGTTGACCAAAACCGCCAAAGCCAAATTGCACGCGGCAGGAATTCTGACCTTTGACCAGTTGGCGATGATGTCGCCGCACGAAATCGTCGCCGCCATCGAAGACCCGGATTCAGCCAATGCGGAAACTTCCGCCGAACGCATCATTCGCGACGATTGGATCGGGCAAGCCAAAAAGCTGGCAGAGTCTTTGAAGGTCGCGGTGGAAGCATCGCCGGAATCATTGTCCGTCACCACGGACAAATACGAAGAGCGAGTCACTTCGTTTGTGCTGGAATTGAAACTCAGTCAGAACAACACGGTGAAACAAACGCGAGTAATGCATGTCGAAAGCGCGGAAAAAGATGCCGAGAAAAAATGGGAAGGATGGAACGAAGTCGGACTGTTGAGTTTCATCGCGCATCGAGCTGGAGTGGTTTTGCCGACCGCACTCAAGGAAGCCAGGCTGGCAGAGCAACCGCCAATTGTTGTCACCTCTATCGAAGAACGGTTGAGGCAACTCCACGCCGGGTCTGAACCTGCTACACCAGCCGCCTTGCCAAACTTGCCCCAACCGACGCCAAGCTCGGTCGAATCAGCTAACAGACCTGCAAAGTCTGAAATGAAAGTCTTCGCCAGAGGAATGAACTTGCCCTTAGGTCAGGTTTCCAGCGGAGAACCGTACAGTCTGAAAGTCCTGCTTGCCCCGTCGCTGATTCCGTCGCCCGAAGCTTCGGAACTGGCGTACTCCGTGACGGTTTACGCCAAACCGCTTGCCGACACGCCTGGTTCTGTGGGCAAACATCATTCGTCCGTCATTGGAGAAACTCAGGGAACGATCAACCCGACAGACAATCTGGTCTTCGACGTGCAAGGCGCGAACCTGGAACGCGGCGCATATCGGTTGCAGGCTGCGGCCATCTTTCAATCACATGCCAGTAAAAAATCCCCGCAGAAGCGCTTCACGGCCTTTGTCGAAGGCGGCTTGTTACAGGTTTATTGATCGTCAGTGAGAATACTTGCTCGCGCTCCAATTCCAGGCGCTGTCGTCAAATTCTTCCACGTCGGTCAGAAACGGCTTGGGCGCTGCGCCCCCAGCCTGAGCCGTTACCTTCATCGCGCCAAACGGCGTGAATTCGCAACAATGCTTGGCGAATTTGTGATGATTGCCGTTGTTATGCGCAGCCAGCAACAAATTCAGCACCGTGTGAACCGCAGGCGCGCCAAGTTGTTCCGCTTCCTCAATCAACTCTTTCAAATGCTGCTCCAAAATTGAATTCATTCCTACCTCTGTGGCCGCCGGATTGAAAACAACCCAACCTGCCGGAAAAGGGCTTCAAAAAAAGCCGGTTGACATCATTCACTTTGGCTTTGGTTTGTTACGGGGAAGCTGAAGACGGTTTCGCAATTGAACCTTGCTTGGATGCCTTGGAGTTTGCGCCAAAGCTCTGCCGAAAGCAATTCGTATTTGTGGGAAATTTGCCACGCTCTGGACGGTGGTCAAAACGACGTTTACATTGTCGGCGGTATTTTTGAGCTTGTCGCCCTTAAGTCATGATCAACCGGCGGGCGTCAAATTGGAGCGAAGCTGCTGCACACGTATCGAATGTCAAATCATTCCCAACACATCCTGGTTGTTCATGTCGCCGGAATGGCGCTGACGACACTGGCGTTGCCTGCGTTGCGTTCGCTGCGAGCGTATATGCCGGAATCGCGCATCACCGTTGCCGCCAGCACAGCGGCAGTGGATTTGATCCGGCTGGCCGATTGCGCCGACGAAGCACTGGCCATTGGTCGGTTTCAACGCGCAGAGTTTTTGAATCCCAAGGCCTTTTTTCGCAGCACGAAAGCGATCAACGAATTGCGCCATTCTCAATTCGATCTGGCCATCGAATTCCGAAAAAACGCCGAAGCCAGTGTCGTGCTGAGTTTTGCGCACCCGTATGAACGATTGAAACCGTCGCCAAGTGTGAACAAAGGCTTGAGCGGCCTGAGCGGAATGCTCGAACAATTCAGCCAGGCGCTTTCGCCCAAACCGGCGATGCCGGATCACCTCGCTCATGCTTATTTGAAGAAGCTGGAACCGCTCGGCGTTCGCCCTATCGAAGCCGAACCGCATCTGAAAACCGATCCCAACGCGGACGAGCAGTTTGAAAAGCTGCTGAAAAAACATGCGGTCACGTACGGCGAATTGCTGGTCGGCATTCATCCCGGAGCCGGAATCATCCAGCATCGCTGGCCGTTGGAACGATTTGTTTCCATTGCTTCCCGGCTGATTCACAATTTCAACGCGCGCGTGCTGGTGTTTGCCGGGCCGCAGGAACGCGGACTGGCCAAACAAATTGTGGCGCAATTGCCATCCAAACGCGCGATCCCTATCCAATCTCCGAAATTACCCGACTTGGTGTCGGCGTTTGCGCGACTGAGTTTGCTGGTCGCCAACCACAGCGGCCCGGCTCATGTGGCCGCCGCCGCCGGAGCGCCAGTCGCGGCGATCTCAACTTTTGTAAACGATTACTCAACCGACGTATTGAGCCGCCGCTGTGAGCACTTACGAGCCTCGCATGTGGCCATGATTTCCGAAGAAGCGGTTTACGAAGCCGCCTGCAAGCTGTTAAAAACAAATCGCGCAGAATTCCTGCGTCAAAGATGAGGAAAGATTTTGGACAGGATTGACAGGATTTTTCAGAATGTAATCGCACCCGGTAATCCTGAAAAATCCTGTGAATCCTGTCTACTCAGACAAACTCAACAAGGAGATTCGATGTTTCGCAAATTCTTGACCGTTTCCCTATTGATCGTTGCCCTGGCGTTTGCGCCATTCGCTTCACTGGCTGATGAAGGCATGTGGTTGCCGGATTCGCTCAGCAAATTGCCGCTGGCTCAGTTGAAAAAACGCGGCTTCGAGCTGAAGCCCGAAGACGTATACAGCACTACACAGCCCAGCCTGAAAGACGCCATCGTGCAAATCAGCGCAGGCGGAACCGGATCGTTCGTCTCAGGCGAAGGTCTGATCCTGACCAATCATCACGTCGCGTTTGCCGCCATCACGCGCGCTTCGACAACTGAAAAGGATTACATCAACAACGGCTTTGTGGCGAAATCGCGCGCCGAAGAAATTCCAGCGCAAGGTTACACCGTTTCGATTTTGCAGGAGTTCAAAGACGTCACCGCCGAAGTCCTCTCCGCCGCCAAACCGGAAATGACTCCTGAACAGCGCGACGCCGCACTAGCTGCCAAACGCGGCGAGATTCAAAAGACCGCGCTCAATGGACGCGACAAAGACGGCATTCGCACCCAGGTCGTCGAAGCCACCAGCGGATTGCAGTATTACCTTTACACATATCTGACGCTGCGCGACGTTCGCATCGTGTATGCACCGCCCAAATCAATAGGTTATTTCGGCGGCGATCCCGACAACTTTGAATGGCCGCGTCATTGCGGGGATTTCACCTACTTGCGCGCCTATGTCGGAGCCGACGGCAAACCCGCCGCGTTCAGCAAAGACAACGTTCCGTTCAAACCGAAACGCTTTTTGGCGGTCAGCGCCGCAGGCATCAAGGAAGGCGATTTCACCTTCGTGCTGGGACATCCAGGAGCGACTTACCGTTACCGTGAATCGTATTCGCTGGATTTTCGACAGAACATTCAATTGCCCGATCAGATTGCCACACTGAAAAAGCAGATTGATGCGCTGACCAAACTCGGCGAAAAAAATCCGGCGTTGAAAATCCGTCTGTCCGATCAAATTTTCAGCATGAGCAATTCGCTGAAAGCGTTTGAAGGTGCGGTGCTGGGCTTGAAAAAATTGAACTTGATCGAACGCCGCAGTGCCGAAGAAGAAGCGTTGAAAAAATGGCTCGACGCCAACCCGGCGGCCAAAGCGAAATACGGCAACGTGTTGCCGCAGATCGAAGCTCTTTATGTCGACTTGCGATCTTTCACATCCAAACAAAGCGCGTTCAGCGAATTGTTTGACACGGGCGAGTTGATTGGCGCGCTGTATTTTGCGTACCTGCGTGCAACGGACAAGGAAAAACCGGCGAACGAACGCAACCCGCAACTGAGCGACGGCGCGTTGCCGCAAATCCTCAACCAGATCGGCGGCGATTGGAACGAGCGCGAACCAGAAGCCGAAGCGAAAACACTGGCCAATGCGCTGGAAAGACTGGCCGATTTGCCTGCCAATCAGAAATTCGCGCTGGTCGAAACCTTGTTCGGCAATCAAACAGGCGACGCTCGTCGTCAGGCCGAACGCGATTTCGCCGACAAGGCCATTGCCAATTCCAAATTCAAATCGCTGGATGAAGTGAAGAAACTCTTCTCGACTTCGGCGGCGGACATTCGCGCGATTGACGATCCGTTGGCGAAACTGGTCGTGGCGGCGGTGGATGAAAACGCGCCTTTTGCCAAACGCGTCGCCAAATTCAACAGCGAAGTCGTGCGGTTGCGTCCGAATTACGTCGCCGCGATGCTGGAAATGAAAAAAGCGCCGTATTACCCCGACGCCAATTTCACGCTGCGATTCACTTATGGCGAAGTCAAAAGCTACAAACCGCGCGATGCGGTGTTTTATCACTGGCAAACCTCGCTGGCTGGCGTGATTGACAAAGACACTGGCGAAGACCCGTTTAACGTTCCCGCTGGGTTGAAAGACCTGGCGAAGAAAAAAGATTACGGCAGTTACTTCGATGCCCGGTTGAATGATGTGCCCGTCAATTTCCTGTCCACAACCGACATCACCGGCGGCAATTCCGGTTCGCCGATTATGAACGGACGAGGCGAAGTAATCGGCCTGGTGTTCGACGGCAATTACGAAGGACTGGGCGGCGATTACGCCTTTGACGGCAATTTGAACCGAACGATCAACGTGGACATCCGGTACGTGTTGTTCGTGACGGAAAAACTGGGCGGCGCGGCTTACCTGTTTGATGAAATGAAAATCAATCGTGGCAAAGCCATGACCGCTGGCAAGTAAATAGAAAACTGGTTCACCACAAAAAGCACAAAAACACAAAATGGCGATTCGATTGCATTTTGTGCCTGATGCGCTTTTTGTGGTGAATTTGGTTATGGCCATTGAACTATGAGTCGGTTAAGAAAAGCCTTTGTCATGCAGGTCTTCTCTGACCAGCACGCCGAATACGAGCGGCGACACAATCCCATCTGGCCGGAATTGGAAGCGACGCTCGAAGCGCATGGCGTTCACAACTATTCGATCTTTCTGGATGAAACGACCAACCAACTGTTTGGTTACGCCGAAATAGAAAGCGAAGCGCAGTGGGAAGCGATCGCTTCGACTGAAATCTGCCAACGATGGTGGAGTTACATGCGCGAAGTGATGCCGTCGAATCCTGACAACAGCCCTCAATCTCGACCGCTGCGCGAAGTCTTCCACATTGATTGACCGGAGCGCGGACGTCCCGTCCGCACATCACTCAACTCATGACTTCCCTTGCCCGACACACCCGCGAACTTTCTGCCGCCGCAGCTTTCGCCGTGTTGCTGCTGGCTGTGGCCATTGTCGCCCCGTCGTTTTTCAGCGCAACGAACTTGCGCGATCTGCTGGTCGGCAACGCGCCAGTATTGATCGTCGCCATCGGCATGACGTTGGTGATTGTCGCCGGACAAATAGACATTTCCGTCGGTTCGCAATTCGCCGTATGCAGCATTGCTGCTGGTTTGCTGGCGAAATCCTTGCCGATGCCGCTGGTAGCCTTGCTTGTCGTAATCGTCGGCTGTTTGCTGGGAACAGTAAACGGCGTTCTGGTGGCGCGCGCGAAGATTCCGGCGATTGTCGTCACACTGGCGACGCTGGTCGCCTGGCGAGACGGATTGCGCTGGGTTACTGAAGGAGCCTGGGTGCAAAACCTGCCGAGCAATTTTCAGTGGTTCGGATTCGGTCAAATTGCCGGGCAAATCCTGATCGTCGCAGTGGCGGCGCTGGTAGTGGTGGTCTCCGCCTGGGCGCTCCGAAATCTTCCGGCGGGAAGATCGGTGTATGCCGTCGGTTCCGACGCTGAAGCTGCTCGGCTGGCAGGGATCAATCCGCCGCACGTGACCTTGAACGTGTTTGTCCTGATGGGAGCGTTGGTTGGCTTGGCGGCATTGCTGAACGCCATACGGTTTTCTTCGGTTCCTGCCAACGCCGGAATCGGATTGGAAATGAAAGCGATTGCAGCAGTGGTCGTGGGCGGAGCGGCCATCACTGGCGGACGAGGAACTTTGTTGGGAACGTTGATCGGTGTCGCCCTGCTGGGAACCATCGGCACGGCGCTGACTTTTGCGGGCATCAATCCATTCTGGGAAAAAGCCATTCAGGGCGCGATCATTCTGGCGGCGCTGGCGTCTGACGTCGCGTTTGGAAAACTCAAAAACCTCAGAACTGTCACCTCTCACTGATCAAAACGAAACGACGGGATTTACAAGATTGACCAGGATTGCCGAACTCTCAAGCACTGCCTTTCATCCTGTTGAATCCTGTAAATCCTGTCGAGTTTCTTTTGGCTCAGTTTAATCGCCGCTTTGGTTCAACTGAACGGCTTTGTATCCGCCCGCCGCGCGGTCTTTCAACCACCACAGCAAGAAGATGACGAACGGCACAACCGCCATCATCGCTACATAACGGAACGAAGGCCCGTCACCACCGACTTTGTCGCGGACTGTGCCCATGTAAAAGATCACCAGCCCCAGAGCGAACTGACCGGCAAATCCCATCAAGCCCATTGTGAAGGCTCCGCCCTGCGGGAACCGTTCGGAGGTGATGCCCAGCATCGTCGGCCACATGAAACACACGCCGACGTAAAACACCGTCGCCGCGACATAAGCGCCCGTCGCGCTTGTCACGTTCGACAACATGAACAATCCGATAGCCGCCAGGACTACGGAAGCGACCATCATTCCAATTGGCGAAATTTTGTGCGCAATCGGTCCGGCAAAATATCGCAGCACGAACATCAGCGCCGAACCGTAAACCAGAATCAGAATTCCGCTCATGTTGGCCAGATTGCCCAGCACCGAAGCCACCATCTGTCCCGGCGCCAGTTCAATCGAAGCCGTAATCATCATGCAAAACAGCAACAACAGGAATGCAGGGTTTCCCACAGCTTTGAACATTTCCGCAGTCGAAATGCCTGCCGCTTTGCGTTCGGTCGCGGGAAATTTTTGACCAAAAATCATCAGGCCATAAACCAACGTTGGAACCAGGATGATGCCTAACTGAATTTTCCAACCAACACCGGACTGGCTCATGAAATAGCCCAACAATCCGCCGATAATCAGTCCGCCCGGCCACCAGGCGTGCAGCACATTCAGCTTATGCGTCTTTTCATTCGGATACATCGTGGCGATCAGCGGGTTGATGACGGCTTCGACCAGCCCATTGCCAAACCCGGCCAGCAGCATGGAATAGGTCATCACGGTGTAACTCGGAGCGGTCACGAATCCGATTACGCCGACGATGTGCAGCCCGAACGCCAGATAGAGCAGATTCCGCATCCCCAACGCATCCAACATCGGCGAAGCGACCAGGATCGAGGCGGCGAACCCGAAAAAGGCCATCGTCGAAATCCAGCCGTATTGTGAACGCGCTTCCGAAGCAACAAAGCCGGAAATGTTATCGGCAATGACCAAATCTTCGACGTTGCCGCGCAACGCAAAGATCATGGCCGTGACCACGAGAGAGAGGCAACTGGCTATAAAAAGCCTGCGCTGATTCATAGTGAATGTCTCCTTCAGCAAAAGGCAGCGAAAGCGCCCTTGGGGTTGAACTTCAAATTTGTCGGTTATCGTTGGCGGAGTTCCCGCCGGAGAAGTGGTTAAGCCAAACGCGGCGGATTATGCGTTGTGAGCAGGGAAAAGGCAAAAGTCGAAACGAATTCTCGCCATTTGCCGTCAACCACACTGACGGGCTATCATCTGCCCGCAAGATTTTTCCCGACAAACAATCGTAGTTCACGAAACAAACACGCGTTCGTAGTTCCGCCTTTAGGCGGCGCGCGCCGCAGGCACAAATGTGGGCGCGACGCGCCCAAACCGCCTAAAGGCGGAACTACGAAAGTACATTTCGTGATTCCACTCAATCAAACGAGGTTCAAAGCGATGAAAGCTCCGATTCGATTCCTGCGTCCGTTGACGCTTCTGATGATCTTCGGCCTGCTGTTTGGCGCAGCGGTCATCTTCCAATCAACCACTTCCCAGGCGCAGCAAGCCGCTTCGCAAAATCCGCTGACTGGATTGCGCTGGCGCAACATCGGGCCGTTTCGCGGCGGACGTTCTGTCGCCGTCGCCGGTTCGGCGGCGCAACCGAATGTCTATTATTTCGGCAGTGTCGGCGGAGGCGTCTTCAAAACCATAGACGGCGGCGAAAACTGGATTCCGGTTTCCGACGGCCAGCCTTTCGGCACAGGCACAGTCGGAGCCATCACCGTCAGCGAATCCGATCCGAACGTGGTTTACGTCGGCATGGGCGAAAGCTGCATTCGCGGCAATTTTTCGCACGGCGACGGCATGTATAAATCCGTTGACGCGGGCAAAACCTGGAAACGCATCGGCCTGGAAGATTCGCGCATCGTTGGCCGCATCAAGGTTCATCCCAAAAATTCTGATCTGGTGTACGTCGCCGCGATGGGGCACGCAGCCGGAGCGAACGAACAGCGCGGCGTTTTCCGCAGCAAAGACGGCGGCCAAAACTGGCAGCGCGTGCTGTTCAAATCCAGCAAAGCCGGAGCGGTGGATATAAGCATGGACACGAACAATCCGAATGTGTTGTTCGCCTCCATCTGGGAAGCCAAACGCACGCCTTACAGTTTGGAAAGCGGCGGCCCGGACAGCGGGCTTTGGAAAACGACTGATGGCGGCGACACCTGGACGGACATTTCGCGCAATCCCGGAATGCCCAGAGGAACGCTGGGACGCATTGGCGTTGTCGTTTCGCCTGCCAATTCCGACCGCGTGTACGCAATTGTCGAAGCTGAAGAAGGCGGCGTGTTTCGTTCCGATAACGCCGGAGCGACCTGGACGCGCGTCAGCGCCGACCGCAATCTGCGCCAACGCGCCTGGTATTACACGCACATTTACGCCGACACGAAAAACGCCGATACGATTTACGTGCTCAACGTAGGTTTCTTCAAATCCATTGACGGCGGACGGACTTACACGACGCTCAGCGTTCCACACAGCGACAACCACGATTTGTGGATAGCGCCGAACGATCCAAATCGCATGATTAACGCCAACGACGGCGGAGCCAACGTCACTTTCAACGGCGGCCAATCCTGGAGCGAACAGGATCAGGCCACCGCGCAGTTTTATCGCGTTTCGCTGGACAACGATTTTCCGTATCGCGTTTATGGCGCGCAGCAGGACAATTCCACCGTCAGAATTTTCAGCCGCACCACCAGCGGCGGCATCACCATACGCGATTGGGAAGAAACCGCCGGCAGCGAATCCGGCTGGGTTGTCGCTTCGCCAAAAGATTCCAACATTGTCTTCGGCGGAAATTACGGCGGCTTGCTGGAAAGGCGCGATCACCGCACAGGTCAACGACGCGACGTGAACGTCTGGCCGGACAATCCCATGGGCTGGGGCGCGGAAGGCATGAAGTATCGCTTCCAGTGGAATTTCCCTATTCATTTTTCGCCGCACGATCCGAACGTGTTGTACACAGGCGGCAGCCACGTCTTCAAAACGCTGAACGAAGGCCAGACCTGGACGACGATCAGCGGCGATCTGACACGCAACGACAAATCCAAACAAGGACCTTCGGGCGGCCCCATCACCAAAGACAATACATCGGTCGAGTATTACTGCACGATTTTCACGCTGGCCGAATCGCCCGTCACCAAAGGCGTCATGTGGACGGGCAGTGACGACGGCCTGGTTCACATCACGCGCGACAGCCACGCAGCCAAACCTACGTGGGAAAACGTCACCAAAAACATTCCGGGCATTCCCGAATGGGCGCAGATCAATTCGATTGAAGCTTCTCCGCACGATGCCGGGACGGCGTACTTTGCCGCGACGCTCTACAAAGCCGACGATTTCCGTCCATACCTGTACAAAACCAACGATTACGGCAAAACCTGGAAAAAGATCACCAACGGCATTCCCGAAACCACGTTCACGCGCGTCATCCGCGAAGACCCGAACCGCCGCGGATTGCTTTACGCCGGAACCGAAACCGGCATGTATGTTTCGTTCAACGACGGCGAATCGTGGCAATCGCTGCAACTGAACTTGCCCGTCGTGCCCATCACCGACATCGCCGTTCATAAACGCGACAAGGATTTGGTCATTTCTACGCAAGGCCGCAGCTTCTGGATCATTGACGACCTGCCGGTTCTTCATCAGTGGAAAGACACAGTCGCGTCGGCGGATGTTCATCTGTTCAAACCGGAAGAAGCGTACCGCATGCCCGGCGGCGGGTTCCGCATTCCTTCGGGAGCGCCGATTGGTGAAAACCCGCCCGCAGGCGTTTCCGTCTGGTATCACCTGAAAGACAAACCGAAGGGCGATGTGGAGATTGAAATTCTGGAAGCCAGTGGCAAATCGGTCAGGAAGTTTTCCAGTCGCGCGACGGAAGCTCCGGCTGGCGGCGGAGGTCGGTTCGGCGGCGCCCCGGCTCGCGTTTCTGCCGACAAAGGCTTGAACCGATTCAATTGGGATTTGCGTTACCCGCAAGCGACGACGTTTCCGGGAATGATCCTGTGGTCAGGCAACACCAGCGGTCCGCGCGCCGTTCCCGGCAATTACCAGGTCAAGTTGACTGTGGACGGCAAAACGCTCAGCGAAACCTTTGAAGTTCGCAAAGACCCGCGCATTTCGACCACGCAGGAAGAATTTCAAAAACAATTCGACCTGCTGACGAAAATCCGCGACAAGTTTTCGGAAACTTCCGAAGCGATCATTTCCATCCGCGACGTTCGTCGTCAGGTCAACGACTACGCCGCTCGCGTCAAAGACCAATCCAGCGGCAAAGCCATCGCGGACGCAGCCAAAGACTTGAGCGCCAAGCTGACCGCCATAGAAGAAGAGTTGTACCAAACCAAAAACCAGAGCAACCAGGATCCGCTGAATTACCCGATTCGGCTGAACAACAAACTGGCTGCGCTGGCCGGTTCGGTTGCCGGGGCGGACGCCGCTCCCACCGATCAAGCGGTTCAGGTGTTCGAGGATTTGACAGCACGCACCAACGTTCAGCTTGAGAAGTTGAAACAGGTCATGGCGACCGATGTGCCCGCGTTCAACAAACTCGTGCGCGATCAAAACGTGCCTGCTGTGTTTGTAAAACCGGCCAGGTAAGAGCGCCGATAATCGAATCCAAAAGGCAGTCGAAAATTCAACCACTTGATTGTCAAAAAAGCGCGGGATACTGATTTCCAGTTCCCGCGCTAGGAATTTTGCGTTCGTCGAATTTGGTTGGTAGCGGCAATTACTTTTTCCGTTCGTACAGATAAGCCGTGTCCAGCACTTTCGCTTCCCTGCCGTCGTGAACGGCGAATTTGCCGCCGCCCCATAAATTCGCTGCGCCGTATTCGCCCGCTTTGTTGACGGCATAAAACGTGATGTTGAACTTCGCCAGTTCCGTCGGGTTGTCGCCGTATCGGTGAGAAATGCGTTTGAGCACGTCCAGCGCGGCATCGGTCGGATTCATACCGCGCCGCATGTTTTCGACAATCGTATGGCCGCCGCAAATGTAAATGTTTTCTTCGCCGCGTCCTGTCGAACCCGCCGCGCCAATTTCGTTGTCCACATACAAGCCCGCGCCGATGATCGGCGAATCGCCTACGCGACCGGGTATCTTCCACGCCAAGCCGGAAGTCGTCGTCACGCCGGAAATATCGCCGTTGGCATCCACCGCCAGACAGTTGATCGTTCCCGTCGGACGACGCCGAATGACATCCATCGCCCATTCGTTGAAGGCAATATCCGCCGGAGTCGTCAACAGGCTGGCGACTTTCTTGCTCGATGCAGAAGCCGGTTTCGGATGTTTCGGACTCGGCCCCCAGGTGTCGTCATCGCTCATTTCTTCTTTCCACTTCAACCAGATTTTGCGCGAATCTTCGGTCAGCAAATCCTCTTTCTTGAAACCGTGCGCCAGCGCAAATCGCAGCGCTCCTTCGCCGACCAGCATGATGTGATCGGTTCGTTCCAACACGAGTTTGGCCACCGAAGCGGGATTTTTGATGTAGCGCAAACTGGCAACTGAACCCGCTCTGCGCGAAGGGCCGTGCATACAGCAGGAATCCAGTTCGACATCGCCTTCGGCATTCGGCAATCCGCCGTAACCGACCGAATTGTCGCGCGGATCGCTTTCGACGATGTTGACGCCTGCGACCACGGCTTCCAGCGTATCGCCGCCGCGTTTCAAAATCTCCATCGCCCGGCTGACGCAATCCATGCCGCCGTTCCAGACTTTGCCGTCCGCGCCGCGATTGATGTTGGCGCTGGAAATCACCACCGGGCGAGCTTTGCCCATTGGTTTGGCCGATTGCTGAGCGGCCAGCGTTTCACCAGTCAGCAGTGGCGCGGTCAATCCGGCAATCGCCGTGTTTCGGATGAACTCTCTACGCCCAAAAAAATCTTTTTGGTTTTGTTCGTTGCTCATTATTTCTCCTGATGTGAGTTTGGTTGATCGGTATCTGGTTTGGCAGGTTGCTCTGACGCAGGGTTTTTGCTGGTTTCAAACTGCCGTAATTTGTCTTCCGCCTGTTGAATCTTCTTTTCGATTTCGTCGCTCAGCTTCTGGTAAATCTCCAGCGATTGCACCTGGCTGGCTTCCAGTCCGCGCAATCGTTCGACTTCGGCGCGCACCTGATTGAGCCGCATTTCATGCTGGTATCGAACCTGCGCCATCGTCGCGTCGCGGTTGAACGTTCCGATGTTGGCCGTTTGCGCCAGCAAGGCTTCGCGCGTCATCAATTGCTGCAAGGTCTGGTCTTCGGCTTCAAGCGCGGCAATGCGTTCGCGGATCGGGCGCAAGGAGTTTTCGTAGGTGGCGATGCGTTGTTCGACCCGATTCATCCGCAGGAATTCGATTTCCAGTTGTTGCCGCACGTTCAGAGCTTTGACTTCCTGAGAAAGCGATTTCAATTCTTCGGCGATGATCGTAAAGGCTTTGGTCAGTGCGTCCGCCTGCACCTGAACCGTGGCGGCTTGCTGCGTTTCGGCGTTGTCGGCGTCGGCCTGTTTGGTCGCCCCCGGCTTCGCATCCTTGTTGTCCAGATCAATGATGTTCGGATATTGCGGTGGATTTTTGACCGGACGCTTCGGCTTTGACGATTGTTGAGCCAAGGCTGTCGCCGCGCAAACCGACAGCAACAACACTAACAAACAAATTTTTCGGTACTGCATAACTCTCCAGTTCTCAGCTTCCAGTCGCCGGTTTCCAGTTTCCAGAATCATCACAAACTGGAAACCGGCGACTGGAAGCTGCTAATCAAGCTTTTTTGATCAAGCCGACCACAAAGAGCAACACGACTGCTCCGATGACCGACGTAATCAAGGAATTCAGCAACCCTGAGCCGATTGAAATTTTCAGCAGGCCAAGCAGCCAGCTTCCCAAAAAAGCTCCGATGATTCCCACGACGATATTGCCAACCAGGCCGAATCCACCGCCGCGCATCAGATTGCCCGCAATCCAGCCCGCCGCGGCTCCGACCAGCAAAAACACCAACAACGCAGTAGCGTCCATAAAAATCTCTCCTTGTTTTGAAGCAACTTCCGATTAACGGGGCACGCGCTTCGGACAACCAACGCTTGCCGGTTCGGCGGCGCGTGTTCGAGGAACTACGGAATGAGAGCTACTACAAAAATCAAATGGCAAAAGGCAAATATCAAAAATGAGTGTTCGAAATACGGCAACTTTTGCCTTTTGATTTTTGAGATTTGCCTTTTGATTTCTTTATCGGCGTCCTTGCCCCGATCTTGGGAACGAAGGCACGCTGGCGTTGCCGTCTTTATCAACTGCCTGGACGGCGAAAAAGTAATCGTCTTTGGACAAACTCTTCATCACGAATTCAGCGACGTTGCCGACTTCGATACTGCGATGCCAGAACGGTTGATAAGTTTCGCGCCAAAGGATGCGATACCCTGCAATGTCCGGCTCCTTGTTCGGTTCCCAGGCAACGGTCGTGTCGTATTCCTGGCGCCCGGTTTTGAATCGTACGCCGCTGGGCGGAGCCGGAGCCAAAGCCATACTGGCCATGGCTATGGCGTTGATGCGCGCGACTTGCGCAACGTAAGCCGGGTCAACCATCTCGAACACGTCGCCGTATTTGATACCGTTTTCTTCTCGGACCCGTTGATGTTGGCGGGTGAAATCCTCGTTCGGTTCGGTGAAGCGAACCGCCGGAAAACCGCGTTGCAAGAAAGCATTGTGGTCGCCGCCGCGTCCGTATCGGTCACGGCGAAAAACCAAAGTCACCTCAAAATTCGGCAGGTAGCGTTCGCCGACTTCCTTGATGTAGCGCGCCAACTGCCGCGAAGGCCCGTCGTTTTCTCCGCCGACCGATTGCCGCGCGCGAGCCTCGGCCTCGGTTTCAGTCGTCGGCACACCTTCGGAAAAGACGCGGACACGGCGGTTGTCTTTCACTCCATTGCCGCCGAAAGTGTTGCCGATGATGTCGTTGGTGAACATCGCGGCGATGTTCAAGCCTTTCTTTTTGGCTTCTTCAGCCCAGTGATGAGCGCCCAGCAAGCCTTGCTCTTCGCCCGGAACGGTCATAAAAACTATGGTCGCGTCGAACTGATATTTCGACATGACGCGCGCCATTTCCATCACCGCTGCCGTGCCCGAAGCGTCGTCGCTGGCTCCGGGAGCGTCGCAGGTAGTGTCGCTCTGCGGCGAGCAGATCGAATCGTAATGCCCGCTGACGACGTAAATCCGGTCTTTCGATTCGGCTTGCGTGCCCGGCAACGTGGCGACTATGTTGATGAGTTTGGCTTCGCGCGGAAAACGCTGGGTAACGGGTTGAATGAATTCGTCGTTGACAACCTGCAACCGCCCGCCGGATTCCTGGCTGTAACGATCCATCTCTTCCTTGATCCAACGAGCCGCCGCCCCTATGCCGCGATTCGGATCATCGTGAGTGGACAGCGTGTGTCGCGTTCCGAAGCCGACCAGTTTGCGAATAATGGCTTCGATGTTTTGGGCGGAAATCTCGCTGACGATCTTTTCGATTTGTGGATTGAGTTTCGACGACACTTGAACCTGTTGCGCTTTGGAACCCGGCAACGACAAAACCGACAACAGAACAGTAAATAAAATGAAAGCGGCGAATCGCTTCACAGATTTGCTCCTTGAATTTGGTGAACTTCGATAGCGGATGTTTTCTCTGACAGGCGCGGCGATTATATGGGCTTGCCCGCTCAATGAAAAGAAACCGCCCACAACAGAAAAGCCAGAAATCGTTGTGCGACTTCTGGCCTTTTTTACCGTTTACCGACTACCGAATTCCGACTACCTCGTCACCACTTTGTAGATTTTGTCCTTCCACACCACGATTGCCTGACCGTGCGCGAAGTATTCTTTTAGCAACGGTTCTGCGGCCAGCAATTGCTTGTACTCTTCGCTGTCGAGAACCACTTTCGTCACTCGCCAGGCCATTTCGGGCTTGTAAGCGCTGTCCACCCAGAATCCGCTTTGATAATTGAACACCTTGTCACGGCGCCGGATTGCCAGCAGTTTCGGCGCGTCCGGTTCGATCTCCTGTTCTTCCAGCTTGGCGGCATTATCGGTTCTGCGTGTCGGCATAAAGCTGAATGCTTTATCAAACACGCCAGAGGAAGATTTCTGAGGTCTCGTTTCTTTGGACTTTTTGGCCATCGGGTTGTCGCTGGGCAAGGGACCGATTTGAGCCGCAACGACGTTTTCGCGGAGTTCTGATTCCATCACTGGCGGAGGAACAGGAGCCGCCATTTCAGTCGAAGCCGAGCGAGCGACAGGCGCATTGAACGTTTGCCCGCCGGAAAGCGAAGTAACCAGAACGCCGTTGGCCGATTGCGTCACCGGCAAGGAAGGCGGCGTCGTCACCATCAAATTCATGGGCTGCGCGCCGACTGGTTGGGAAAAAGCGCTTCCAACGGCGGCGGCGTTCCCCGCAATCAAAGACGAACCGTTCGGGTTCGGGCTGACATCCGGTTTGGGAACGTTGTTGACAGCCAACGACTGTGAATTCGCAGCAATGTTCCTTTCTTGCTCTGCAGCGCCAGGAGTCGCGGAAACCGTTCCTTGCGACAAAATCGGATCTCTGTTCGTTCTGTCAGTTGCCGCATAGTTTGCTTCGGCAGGCTGGCCAGTTTGCTGTTGTCGCCAAAGTTGAATGGAAACGACACCGATCAGAATTGCGGCGGCGATTCCGGCGGCGGCCCATCCCTGTTTCCAATTCGCAAATCCCAGCCATTCGCCCCATTCGGCAACGACCGATTTCCAGTGCGACCAGATGCTGACCGGCGCAACAGCCGGAACGAAATTCGATTCCGGCTGCGGCAAGTGCATCAAGCGTGAAAGTTCTATTACGTGGCGTCGGCAGGATGGGCATCCGGCCAGATGCGAATCGTACCGAGTGCGTGCCGACGCATCGAGCGCGTTTTCCAGATAAGCGTTAGCCGTATCTGCGTCAAACCCCATACAGGCTTCGACGACAGAACCGCCGCGCGACAAATGGCGTCGCAGCATTGTTTCAAACTCTAACGCCGTGTTGTGTTGTTCGTGTGCCACTGCTTTATGCTCTGAGTGTTGAAGTTTCAGGATTGAAATCTTGCCTGAAACTGTGGGTCTTTTCCGAAAGCCCGCATCTTGAACGTGCGGTGGGTAAATCTCTTGCGAACTCTGTTCGCTTTTAGGCGGCTGGCTGTTCAGGCCAAGCAAACCGCCTAAAGGCGGAACTAGGAGCATGAGCTTTAAGGCGCGCGTTCGACCGCCACGCCTTTGACATCGCCAATCAGTTTGCGCATATCCAATTCCGTGCGCGCGGCAATTTCAATGCACTCGCCGACTTCCGCGCGGCGAAGCCCGTAACTGCGTTGCAAAATTTCTTCGGTTTTGCGTTTGATTTCGCGCTGGGCTTTGGCCAACCAGCGGCTGATCGTCGCTTCGTGGACGTTCATCAGCAAGCCGATTTCGCGCAACGTGAGGTCTTCAAAGTAGTAATAATTCAGCATCAGCCGATCGCGCGGATTCATTTCGGCGAACGCCTGCGTGATGGCTTCTTCAGTCGCGCGCCGCAACCGCGTGTCTTCCAGATCGTCCGGCGCGGCCAGATGAACCTGCAACGAACCATTGCCATTCATTGCAGCGTTATTGGCCAGTCGCTCAAATTCCGAAGCTTCCTCGACCTGTTCAAATCGCGCCGTTTGCCGTTTGCGATCAATGAAACATTGATACACCACCGCGCGCAACCAACCGCCCAAACTGCCTCGACCGGAATAATGCGCCAGCTTGCTCAATCGTTTGTCGCCGTCGGTGCGAACGCCGAACAATTCGCCATAGACGAACTGCACCAAATCTTCGGCTTCGGCTTCGTCTTTGGTCAAAGCCCGCGCAGCGCCCTGCATCGAATGACGGAATTCGGTTTCAAATTTCTCCCAAGCCGCTCCGTCTCCATTTTCGCAAGCAACAGCCAGACACAATTCATCGGCTCTGATTCCTGCCAGAAACTCTTTTGCGCTGCCGCTGTCTTCGCCGGAACGAACGGCAATCAAGGCGACACGTTCGGCGAATTGCCGCTCAGTGACGCCATACCGTTCCGCGACGCCCTTGAAAAGCGCCGCAATCGGCTTGGAGTGACGCGCTATGAAATCGTCAATCTTCATCTCAGCAAATATAAAAGTTCGTAACGTTGAGGCTTTGGGGTAAAAAGCCGGGTGCATTCTAATTCCAACCCGGTCAGATTCAAACAAATCTTTTCAGTTGCTTCCTGAACGCAAAAGCGCTCCAAAGACTGCGCAGTTTTTTGGAGCGCTCTCATTTGCCACATCTCCGCAGTGAGCAATTTCACTCAAACTACTCTGATTTTTTTAGTTCCAGCTTGGCGATGGATTCGCGGTGAACTTCGTCCGGTCCATCGGCCAATCGCAACGTGCGCTGATGCGCCCAGGAATTGGCCAGAAAGAAATCCTGACACACGCCTGCGCCTCCGTGAGCCTGCAACGCGCGATCAATCACACGCAAAGCCATGTTCGGAGCGACCACCTTGATCATCGCAATTTCCGCGCGCGCGGCTTTGTTGCCGACCGTGTCCATCATATACGCCGCTTTGAGCGTCAGCAGCCGCGCTTGCTCGATCTCGATTCGGGACGTGGCGATGTCCGCGCGAATCGTTCCCTGTTCGGCCAACGTTTTGCCGAATGCCACGCGCTGTTTGACTCGCTGGCACATCGCTTCCAGCGCGCGTTCAGCCATTCCGATGGAACGCATACAATGGTGAATTCGTCCCGGCCCCAAACGCCCTTGCGCGATTTCAAAACCGCGCCCTTCGCCCAGCAAGATATTCGACGCAGGCACGCGGACATTTTCAAACACGACTTCAGCGTGGCCGTGTGGAGCGTCGTCATAACCAAAGACGCTTAGCATGCGCTGCACCTTGACGCCCGGCGCGTCCATCGGAACCAGAATCATGGATTGCTGTTTGTGCGTAGGTGCGCTGGGATCGGTTTTGCCCATGAAGATGGCAATCTTGCAGCGCGGATCGCCCGCTCCCGAAGTCCACCATTTGCGACCGTTGATGACGTATTCGTCGCCTTCGCGTTTGATGCTGGATTGAATGTTGGTCGCATCCGACGAAGCGACTTCGGGTTCGGTCATAGCAAAACACGAGCGAATTTCGCCATCCAGCAAAGGGCGCAACCATTGTTTTTGATGCTCTTCGGTTCCGTAACGCGAGATGACTTCCATGTTGCCCGTATCCGGCGCAGAGCAGTTGAACACCTCTGCCGACCACGGCACACGTCCCATGATTTCGCACAGCGGCGCATATTCCAGATTGGTCAATCCGGCGCCGTGCCCGCTTTCCGGCAAAAACAAATTCCACAATCCTTCGGCTTTGGCCTTTGGCTTCAGGTCTTCGATGATCTGAATGACCTTCCAGCGTTCCCCCGTGTGATTTTGTTCGTAGTATGTCGCTTCGTTCGGATAAATGTACTCATCCATGAAATCCGAGAGTTTCTTTTGCAGATATTTGACCTTGTCAGAGTATTCAAAATTCATACGGATGAATCCTTATTGTTTTCAACTCTACAATTCAAGAGAGCCGTTCGTGGTTCCGTTGACAAAATTTGATGGCGGATGCAGCGACAGCCAGCTTTGCAATTCAGCCATCGAGGCAAAATTCAGCAACTGGACGCTTAATTCTTCGAGCTGTGTCAGCGAAAAATGACGGATGTGAGACTCAATCTCATCGCCCAGCGATCCAAACCGCTGCTTCAGCAACAGTAATATGATTTCTATTTTCCCTTCCACCTTGCCAATTTCCATCCCTTTTTCCATCCCTTTTTCCATCCCTTTTCGGATTCCGATTCGCTCGAATGAAGTGACGTATTTCATTTTGTGTTCCTCCGTGTGCTCTTCCAATTTTTCGCTGAACGCATTGTCCAACTCATCCGGCAACCGAAGCAAGGCATCCAGAAATTCAAGCAACGCGATCACTCGTTCCCGTTCATAACCGCGCGCATAAAGCAGTTTGGCGATTTCCAGCTTTTTCCAGAGTCGGCCTTCGGTATCGCCATGGGTTTGGCTTGCCGCCAGTTGCGCCAGAACGACGATGCCAAACGGGTTATTGCTTCTTTCCAATTCCGCCTGACGCGCACGGTAATCCGTCAGCTTGACCGCAGTGAATTTCAAGCTCAATTCGGTTCCGAAAATTTCCGTTCGATATTCGTTGGGACGCCAATTCGTGTCTTCGTCCGTGAGAATGGCAAACGAAGCGATTGGCGATTTGTGCCGGTCGAACAACCGATAGTTGTAAACGAACATTCGCTGCGGAAACTCCGTTTCGCGCTGTCCCTGAACCTCGATGTGAATCAGCACACGCAATTCGGCGCCGTTTTTCAGCCAGATTCTGGCCAGTTTGTCCACGGTGCGGCGACCGACAGCGGCTTTGGCACTCAGCCGCTGCATCTCCTTGTCCAAAAACTCAAAACCGCGCGACCAATCAATCGCAGCGTGAACATCTGGGAAGAAAAATTCCATGAACTCCGGGAAGAACAAGGTCAACACTTCTTTCCAAGGGCTGTCGTAATCCTCACTCTGATTCGGCTGAGGCTTGTTCATTTACTCTACTCTTTCACAAAACGGCTTCGATCAATTGCGGTCCGGTTTCGGCCAACGCGCGCTGAAATTCTTTTGCCAGCGTTTCCGCCGATTCGACGCGCACAGCCGGAACCCCCAAGCCCTTTGAAACACTGACCCAATCAATCGGCGGATTGTTCAGTCCGATCAGGCTTTTGGCCAACGGACTGAATTCTTTCACTCCCGCACGCATCAATTCGATTCCCAAAATCCTGTAGCTCTGGTTATTCAGCACAATCGTTTTGACATTCAAGCCTTCGCGCGCCTGCGTCCACAAGGCTTGCAACGTGTACATGCCGCTGCCGTCGGCTTGCAGATTGATAACCGTGCGATCCGGGCACGCAACCGCTGCGCCAGTTGAACACGGGAATCCCAGACCAATCGCCCCACCAGGTTGATACAAACTGGTGTGAGGACGCGCTGATTGAGCAAGTTTGGTGAACGGTCCCATGCTGGTGTTGCTTTCGTCCATGACGATACAGTTTTCGGGCAACAAAGCGGCAACCACTGCCGACAAGGTTTCCGGCGTCAGCTTGCCAGTCGGCAATGCGGGCAATTGCAATTCGGAATTGGTGACGATTTCGACAGGTGCATTGAGCGCATCGGCCAACGCTTCCAACGCCGACTCCACGTCGTCATCGGCTTTGGCCAACGTCACGGTAGTTTGCTCCGGCGAAATGAAATAACTCGGCACACCGGGATAGCCAAAAAACGAAACCGGCGAACGCGCTCCGGCCAGCACAATGGATTTGTACGGCGCAAGCGCCGCCATCGCCATTTCAGGAAAATATGGCAAGCGTTCAATCACAGGAGTCCCGACGCCGCGTTCCCATCGAGCCGGAAACGATTCGCAGATCAGCTTGCAGTCAGTCGCGGTGGCAATTCGCGCGACGGCTTTCAAGCCACGTGCGCGCAAAGCGTAAGCTCCGAGAAACAACGCCGCCGATTCGCTGCGCAAGGTTTCTGCCGCCAGTTTGATCGCAGCATCGCTGACGGCTGGCGGTTCAGAAATTGAACTGACCGCAACTGTTCCGCTTGACGCTTCCAACTGCGCGTCGTGCGGAACGATCAGGGTTGCAATGTTTCCGGGTTTAATCGAAGCGACGGAAATCGCCTCGGCCACATCGCCTGCGATTTCTTCAGCGGAGTTGCTGCGGCGAACCCAGCTTGAAACCGGATTGGCCAGCGAAACGATGTCGCTGGTCAGCGGCGCGTCCGCAGGCAGATGCCACGAAGCGTGATCGCCGATCAGATTCACCACCGGCGAACGCGCGCGTTTGGCGTCGTGCAAATAGGCGATGCCGTTAGCGAATCCAGGCCCCAGATGCAGCAGCGTCAACCCTGGCTTGCCGGTCATTCGCGCAAACCCGTCGGCTGCGCCGGTTGCCACGCCTTCAAACAAACACAGCACCGCGCGCATTCCGGACACGCTGTCCAGCGCCTGCACCATAGGCATTTCAGTCGTGCCGGGATTGGCAAAACAAACGTTGACGCCTGCGCCAACCAACGTGCTGATTAAACTTTCGGCTCCGTTCATAACTGGTGGTTGGTGGTCGGTGGCTGGTGGTCGGCAATCGGCTCCCAAATTGGAACCGACCACAGATCACCGGCCACCGACCACTGCTTCTTATTTGATTGGCGAATAATCGGTCGCGCCTAGAATGACGAATTCGACTTTGTCGGTCAGCTTGCCGTTCTTTTCGCTTTCAGAGCGAGCTTTCTGCCATTCGGGATCCGCGGCAAATGCCTGCCAGGCCTTGTTGCGAGCTTCGCGGCTGGGATAAGCCATCACATATACCAGCGTGTTTTCCGAACCTTTTTCCTTGTCGGTCGGCCCCCAGAATCCCACAACTTCCATGCCGTGTTTTTTGAAGAGCTTCATCGTGTGATTGCGAAATCGCGCGTGGAGTTCTTCCAGTTTGCCGGGTGCGGCAATGTAGGTACGAATTTCATAGCACTTGCCGTCTTTGACCAGCGAAGGACTGGGCGCGATGGTCGGTTGAGCAGGCGCTGACGGTTGAGCAGGCGGAGTTTGTGCCGATTGAGCGGAAGCAACGATGGTCGCAACCATCAACACCAGAGTGAGAGCGAAAACTTTGCAGAGTTTGTTCACGATTGGTTCTCCATTTAGAAGTGAGTATAGAGTTCAACCTTCAGGTTGCTGGCTTTTTGCGAAAACGATTTCCGAACAAGCAGCGGCTGAAGCCTGAACTCTAAACGGTTTTATTTCGGCGCCATACGCAACGCGCCATCCAGGCGAATGGTTTCGCCGTTGAGCATTTCGTTTTCGATGATGTGTTTGGCCAGCGCGGCATATTCCGCCGGAGCGCCCAAACGCGAAGGAAAAGGAACCTGCGCGCCCAACGAAGCCCTGATTTCTTCCGGCAATCCGGCCAGCAACGGCGTATCGAACAAGCCCGGCGCAATGGTCACCACTCGAATTCCCGACCGCGCCAGATCGCGCGCAATCGGCAACGTCATGCCTACAATGCCGCCTTTCGACGCCGAATACGCCGCCTGTCCAATCTGTCCGTCGAACGCCGCAATCGAAGCCGTGTTGACGATCACGCCGCGTTCGCCCGCAGCATTCGGCGATTGCGAACTCATTTGCGTTGCCGCCAGACGAATGACGTTGAACGTCCCGATCAGATTCACTTCGATGACTCGTTTGAACGAAACCAGAGAATGCGGCCCGTCTTTGCCAACGGTTTTTTCTCCGGTCCCGATGCCCGCGCAATTGACTGCGCCGTTCAACCCGCCGAAGTTGGTAACCGCCGCGGCAATCGCCGCTTTCACGCTCTCTTCGTCAGTCACATTGCATTCGACAAAGCGCGTTTTCGCGCCAAGCTCCGCAGCCAGCGCCGCGCCTTTCTCTTTGTTGATGTCGGCGATGACGACATTCGCGCCGCTTTCCGCCAGCAAACGCGAAGTCGCGCCGCCCAAACCGGAAGCTCCGCCGGAAACTAAAAACGTGTTGCCACTGATTTGCATTGGTAATGGACTCCTTGCTGTGCGCCAGCCAAATCACAAACAGCCGCCCGGCTGCCAGCTCGGTCAGCAAACGAAATTGCAATTTGGCGGATTGGAAAATTCAGGATTCGTTGATCGAAGCCGCACTTTACCTTTGCACGCTGGTTTACGGCAAGACATTCAAAACAAAAAGCCTGTGAACGCAAGGTTGCTGCATTCACAGGCTTTTTGTTTTGCAATGCCGAGGGCGGGAATCGAACCCGCACGACCCTTTCGAGTCTCAGGATTTTAAGTCCTGTGTGTCTACCAGTTCCACCACCCCGGCATAGACGGCGCAGAGTCTACGTTTCAGGTTTTCATCTTGCAAGAGGCAAACGCTGGTCTTTATTTTTGAAAGGACAACAGGCTTTCGACAATACGTTGGCTGGCCTTGCCGTCGCCGTACGGATTCACGGCCTGAGCCATGCGTTTGTATTCGGCGGCATCAGTCAGCAAACGCATCGTCGCAGCGACGATGCGGTCTTTGTTTGTGCCAACCAGTTGGACGGTTCCGGCTTCGACGCCTTCCGGTCGTTCGGTGACTTCGCGCAAGACCAGCACAGGCTTGCCAAGTCCAGGCGCTTCTTCCTGCAAGCCGCCGGAATCGGTCAGCACCAGATACGAAGCCTTCATCAACTGCACCAGCGGCAGGTAATCAAGCGGCGCCAGCAATGTGATGTTGTGTACGTCGCCAAGTTCAGCGCGAACGACTTGCTGCACGTTCGGATTCAGATGAACTGGATAAACGATTTGAGCATCGGCAAAACGGGACACGATTTCTTTCAACGCCTGACATATTTCTCGCAACGGTTCGCCGAAATTTTCGCGGCGATGCGCCGTCACCAAAATAATCTTCTTGCCACTCAAAACGGCTGGCAGCACGGTGGCCAGTTCGCCCGAACGCCAGTCGTAATCTTTTGCGGCGACTTCCAGCAAAGCGTCAATCACTGTGTTGCCGGTGACAACGATGCTGGACGAATTGACCGATTCGCGCAGCAGGTTGTCGCGGGATTGTCTCGTCGGCGCGAAATGCAAATCGCAGACGGCATCGGCAATTTTGCGATTTATTTCTTCGGGGAAGGGCTGGAATTTATCCCAGGTTCTCAAACCGGCTTCGACGTGGCCAACTTTGATGCGGCGATAAAATCCGGCCAGGGCGCCGACCATTGCCGTGGTCGTATCGCCTTGCGTCAGCACCCAATCAGGCTGTTCTTTTTCCAGCACGACATCCAGTTCGACCAGCGCCTTCGCCGTCAATTGAGCCAGCGACTGATTGGGCTGCATCAGGTTCAAATCGTAATCCGGCTCAATGGCAAACAGTTCCAGCGCCTGATCCAGCATTTGGCGATGCTGAGCCGTGACGCACACGACGTTTTCAATTTCCGCGTGTTTGCCGAGTTCTTTGACCACCGGAGCCATTTTGATGGCTTCGGGGCGAGTGCCGAAAATGGAGAAAACTTTCATGAATCGTGTCTCGTGTGCCGTTGTCGAAGCTTCACATTCACGCTTGCAGGTCTTTTGCTTCGCCTGATTGGCGAAATTTCGCCAACAGCTTTCTGGCTTGGCGGGAACAGAACACCAGAACTGAAATCACCCATTTGCGCCGATGGGCGAAGTCGTAAATCTTGTCCATCACCTTGTTCAACAACCGATTTTGTTTGGTCAACAAATCAACCAGCACAGGACGAATCGTCTGTAGATTCTGAGCGGCGTTTTCAAGCTCTTGGAGAGCTTTTTGGAATTCAGGCCTGATTACCTCGAGTTCTCTGGCGCTTTCTGCAAGATCAAATCTGGCAGCTTCAAGCTCCTTTCTGATTTGGATAAATTCGCGCGCGTGAAGAGTTACTGTCAGACTGTCTTTCCTGGCTTCGATCAATTCGTTGGCCCGTATCAGCTTGGGAGTCAACGCTGCCTCACCGTGTTCGTTGTGCATAAGACTGTTTGTTTCGTGATACCGATACTCACAAACAGGGTTATTCAGATTCGAGAAATCGAATTCATATTTAGCCCCTAACCGAAGCAGGAAGTCATAATCTTCCAGCGGCGGCAATTGATCGTCGAACCAAAGCTCTTCAGCGTTGATGCGCGAGCGGTCAATCACATAAGAATGTATGGGGATGAAATTGCTCAGAAAAAGATCGGCGCGGTTTTTTCCCCACTCGAATTGGAAGTTCTTTTCGTAAATGTACCAATGCCCGTTGCTTTTGCGATTTCGTGAGATTCGACACTTGCCTGCGGCCAAAACCGCGTTTGTATTCTTCAGGCTTTCGATCAAGTCGCTGTACCCGTGCTGATACACATAATCGTCGTCGTCCAAAAAAGCCAGATAACGACCTTTCGCATGTTTTATTCCGTGATTGAGCAGATTGCTGCGACCATCGAACCCCGGCGGAAAATGCAGGGACATGATTTGATAGCGCGGCGACCCAAGCCAGGGCTGTTTTTCTATCAGGCCTGCAACCTGCGCTTCGGTGTCGGAGCTACCGTTTTGAAGGACGACGACAATTTCTACATCGCGCCAAAACTGCAACGCGAGCGAGAAAATCGCTTCGTCGAGCAACGCCAACCGGTTCAGGTCATGAAACCGTATGATGACGCTCAAAGTGGAATTGTCAGATTCGATCAGCATCAACTTATGTCCATCGAGGAACAGAGAAATAAAACAAGTGGTCGAAATCTGAGACGCCGTCATTCAGCAGATTCGGATCATCCTGACAATCGGCAATGGCTGGCATCTCATCCCGACTGGCAAAAAAGCCCTGAGAGATCAGTTCACTTTCCGCCCAGTGCAAGAATTCCTGATTCCGCCATTTTCGAGCCAGATACCTGCCAGACAGCAGCATGAATCTGGCCGTGTCGCGGCTGGGTTTACGCCCCAACACGGCGTGTCCGAACAAAGCATTGGGAACGACTTTGACCGAAAACCCGGCAGAACGCGCGCGCCAGGAAAGATCAATGTCTTCCAGATACATGAACAAATTGGGATCGAAGCCTCCGAGCCGTTGCCAGATTACGCGCGGAATCAACAAGCAGGCGCCAGACGCCCACAGAGTGTCGAAGGTGTTCTCGTCATAAGGCTTCGGATGTTCTTCGGGAAATTGCCGGGCTTCGAGCAAAGCCACTGAATCGCGTTCGAGCGTTTCCAACATCGCTTGCAATGCCAGCCGGTGCAACGCGCCGTCCGGGTTCAAACACAAAAACGCATCGCAGGTTGGATCGCCAAATGCCGTTTCCATCAGACAGTTCATGCCTTTGGAAAAACCGATGTTGCCCTGCGAAGGCAGCCTGGTCAGAGTGAAGTTCAATTCCGGCCAATGGCTTTCCGCGCCGTTATCAAGCGCCAGCAAATCCACCACGCGATTCGGAATGGTCAGATTCGACAGCGCCAGGTTCAGCGACTTGCCAAGTTGATTCAGTTGTTCGTCGGAGTTGTTGTAAGTCACGACTCCAATCGTCAATTTGTTCATGCGCCAATTGGTTTGCGCAGGGAATTCACACGCGCGCGACGATCATAATTCGGGCGCCCGAAGCCAGTTGCTCATAGGCATTCGGCGGAGGAACCACGAGTTCGACGCTGGAAAAACCCAACTTTTCCAGAATCCAGACCAGAGACTCGCGTCCCGGACAAAACGACAATTCCGTCAAACTGCCGAGTAAGGATTTGGATTCATCGGTCAAATCGAGCACGGAAAACGATCCCTGCACCTGTTTCCGAACGCGACTGTCCCACACAATCTCTTCTTTGAATTCAGGCGAAACCAGAGTTTCGATAATCAGTATCCTGCGGGTCAACGCCTTCAGCGTGCGCAACACGCCAATCGGATTTTCCATCCAGAACAATACGCTCAACAACAATGTCACATCGAATTGCGGCCAATCCTTCGGGTTGAGTTTGGTCACATCGCCGATCTGAAAACTGAGGTTGGCCAGGTCGTACATTTCCCGAATCAACTCGGCGTCTTCGACATTTTGCTGTCTGGCTTCCAAACCGACCACTCTTCGACAACCGCGCTGCGCCAGTTTGACCGAAAAAAATCCCTGATTGCTGCCAACGTCCAGACAATCAAGCTGCGACCAATCCGCGCCAAAAGTCGTTTTCAGCGCCGATTCCACCATCGCCAGCCGATTGGCGTGAATGACGGATACATGTGGCGGCAGATGACATTCGACTTTCCTGCCGCTGGGCAACGCCAACGGATAAAACCACGCTTTTTGCAGCGCACGTTCTTCCAACGCTCGCACCTCATCGCTGACGGCAATTTCTTCCGGCAACGGATCGGCTTCTTCCGGTTGTTCGGTGACTATGGCTTTCAGAATTTTTGGCGGAATTTCTGGCGGAACTTCTTCTGGCGGAATTCCCGGCTCTGTCGGAACGGTTTCTGAGACTTCCGGGGCTTCCGGTTCGGTAAGAGGCGAAGCGAGGTGATAGCGGTCGTGATATTGATGAATGATGTCCGTGGGCTGTCCCACGTCGCAAAGCTGGCCATGATCCAACCAGGCGGCTCGGTCGCAAATGCGCTGCACCAATTTGGAAGAATGCGTCACCAGCAAAATGGTCGTCCCTTGTCGGCGAAATTCCGTGATGCGTTCGGCGCATTTTTCCTGAAACTGTTCATCGCCGACCGACAACACTTCATCCACGATCAAAATGTCCGGGCGGGTTGCGGTGGCGACGGCAAATCCCAATCGTCCGGCCATTCCGGTGGAATATGTGCGAAGCGGCGCATCAATGAAATCTTCGATTTCGGCAAACTCCACTATGCTGTCGAACAAATTCGCCATTTCGGTGCGCGAATTTCCAAGCAGCGTTCCGTTAAGGAAAATGTTCTCCCGCCCGCTCAATTCGGGATGAAATCCTGCGCCGAGTTCCAGCAGCGGAGCGATCTTTCCTTTCACCCAGACGCGCCCGCTGGTTGGTTTCATCACCCGCGAGACGAGTTTGAGCAAAGTGCTTTTGCCTGCCCCGTTATGGCCGATCAATCCAAACACTTCGCCGCGTCGCAATTCCAGGGTGACATCGCGCAAGGCATTGAACTGCTGATGTTCGACCTGTCGTTTCACCTTGCGAATGGCGTATTCCTTGAAGGTTTTGATCCGTTCGCGTGGCGCGCTGTAAACAACCGACACGTTTTCCAGTCGAATGACCACATCATCATCATTCACGGCAGCTTCGATTTGCTTGTTTTTGGATTTCGGATTTTCAGATTCGGTAAGCAAGCTCATCGGCTTTCCTGCAAAAATACCACCAGCCAAAAGCCAGTGTGACAAACGCCGCCACGACCGAAGCCAGCACAGTATTCGGTCCGGCCAGCCAGCCGATCAACAGCGGCGCGCGAAAAATTTCGATCAGGTGATACATCGGGTTCAGATTGAACATCCATTGCAGATTTTGCGGAATGATTTCCCTGGGATAAATGATCGGCGTCAGATACATCCAGGCCATCAAAAAAATCTGGTACATCTCCAACACGTCGGCGAAATATGCCGCCACGCGAGACAACACCAACGCCACGCCGAGCGCAAACATCGCCGTCAGCACAATCGGCAATGGCAAAATCAGCAATGCCGGGCGCAGCGGAACTCCGGTGATGACCATGACCACGAACAACGGAATCAGCGTCAGCAACAAATTTATCAGCGACGTACCCAACGCCGTGACGGCAAAAATCGAACGCGGCAGGTAAATCTTGTTTATCAAACTGCCGCCCCAGACCAATTCGCTCATCGCTCCGGTCGTCGTTTGCGCAAAGAAATTCCACAGCGCCAATCCCGCCAACGCATACGCTGCATAATGCGGCTGCTGAAACCGAAAGATGTTCGAAAAGACAAACGTCAGCACCAACATCATCAGCAAGGGGTTCAGCATCGTCCACAAAATGCCCAGCACCGACCGTTTATAACGGGTTTTGATGTTGCGGACGATCAATTGCCAGAGCAGGTCGCGGTATTGCCACAAATCCTTCACTTCCGAAACAGCCGGATTGCCCAACAACGCCGAATCGTAGACCGGCGAGTCGGCAGTCTGAGCCTGATTGAAATCGGATTGGCTAGTTTTTGAGTTCATGGTGATTTTTATCGCTTTCGCCTGTTTCGGGAAAGCTCATTCACGGCGAGCGGCGGGGATTTTGGCTTGAGCCGGACGCAGCAAAGCCGTCAAATCAGGGCGATGGGAGTTATAGGTGACGATGCCAGATTAGTCAATTGAGCGTTTCGGTAACTGCTTGTCGGCAACAAATAACGGTCAAACCGGGACGCTCTCGCTTCTACAGGCTTTGCTGCGTAGAATTGGCGCCGTCGCTGATGATAATTCCAATTCCACTAAACCAGCCGGTCGGCGTATGAAACGATGAATGAAGAAAAAATGGTACTGCAAAAACGTCTTAATCCGCTCAGTTCCTTGCGAGAAGAAATCGCAATCCTGTGCGTTGTAAAATGCCGCATGTCACACGAGCGTGTGATAAGAGACCAGGCGTCAGGGTTATCTATAACCTGTCGTTTTCCAGAAGGTAGTTATCAGCGGGTCGGTCTATGTGCGCCCGACTTGCGAGCCACCAGGCTGGGCTGTAGCCATACGACTGCGAGGATTAAATTAGACGACGCAATCAAGTTATTGGAAATGAGCAAGGTCAGGGATAAGGTCGCTGTTTCATCGTTAAGCAGGGAGTTGGGATGGTTGGACAATTCCATTCACCTGTTGGATCACCGCAAGGGGGAGGCAGAAAAAAGGCTTGCGAGAATACGAGACGAAGTTTGCGGAGCCGTCGAGAGTGAAGAGAAGTGGGAGAAAGTCAGAGAGGCTGAAAAGGAGATTGGAGAAATGGAACAGATACATGATGAGTACGTGGAACGGTTGGGACAATTGAGAGACAAGATAGTCAGTGAAATTGACAAGTTATCGTTTGAGGACACACTGAGGAAGGAAGCGTGGAAGTCTGAAGCGGCCTAACGGGAGCGTCAGGCATTCACTTTAACAGAATGCAAATTATGCTTGATCGAATTGCAAACGGACGAACGGATTTGGTCTTCGAGTACGTGGCTGCGGGTCACGCGGCGACTTCGACTGATGCCGACGGCGTGTCGCTGATTCAGCATTGCGCTTATTACGGAGATGTCAGCGCGATACGGTTTTTGCTCAGTCAGGGAGAATCGCTGGCCTCACTCGGAAACAACCTGGACTTGAACGGCGCGGCTTTTCACGGGCATTGGCGACTGTGCCAGTTTTTGATTGAACAGGGCGCGGATGTGAATCAACCGTTGTCCGATACCTCAGAAACTCCGCTGCACGCGGCGCTTTGCAAAGCCAACAGCTTGCCGCACGAATGGGTCGTCAAGGTCTTGCTCAGCGCCGGAGCCAATCCCAATGCCAAAACCAATCCCGCGGTGGAAACCGGCGGCTTTATGCGCGATTGCCGCACCAAAGGCGAAACTCCGCTGCATCGCGCCGCCGCGTTCGGCTCCGCAACCATGATTCAATTGTTGCTGGACGCCGGAGCCGACCGCGAACTCACGGATATGAACGGCGACACGCCGCTCAGTTGGGGAAGTTGGTATTTGCGACCGGATTCGATTTTGCGGAAATTGTGTTACGGCAGCTTTTTCATTCGCCCCGACCGCCATCCCGGCGGAATGGAAGCCTATCTACTGGGCGAACCGAAGAAATAGGAGTTGGGAGATGGGGTAGGGAGACACCTTTCAAATCGCCAAATCAAGACTGAGACGTTTTTTCTCGACAGGATTACCAAGATTTTCGGTCAGGATTTACAAGAACATCCAGGCGACAACCACTCCGACCAGATGCAATCTTGTTCATCCTGAAAAAATCCTGGTAATCCTGTTTTGAAGTTTCTTGTTTTGATTTATTTGCTGAAGACTTCCAGCGTGAGCGTGTTTGCGCCCGGTTTGATTTCGACAACGTAATCGCTTTTGTCTTTCGGGCGTTGGCGGCTGAACACGCGCTGATTTTCTATGCTCGGCGACAAATCGCGTTTGCGAATGTATTCGCCCCACGCCTTTCGATCTTCGTCGGTCAATGAACGATTCCGCAGCTTTTCCATCATCTGAATCATCATCGGATCGCGCGAATTGCTCAGCCAGCGTGTGGCGTCCTGTCGAACTTCAACACGATACTTTCCGGCCACAGGCCCTTGTTCCGGGCTGACTTCAAATGATCCCAGTTCTTTGGTGTGAGCGTTGGTGATGTACATCGTCACCGCCGGAGCCGTTGGTTGATCCACCGGAGTCAAAATCACCATCCCGCGAATCAGCGGCGCGCCATCCAGTTTGACGACGCCCGCCAGCGAAGCGCGCGGTTTGGCTGTCAAAAATCCGCCCGCCGTCAACCATTTGTGCATCAGGTGCGGCCATTCGCCCAACACCGGATCGCCCAGCGCAAAGCCTACGCCGTGAACGCCATTGACGAAAAAGTGCGCTTCGGCGGGGACTTTGGCTTTCAGCAAACTGGAATACAAATCCACCATGCCGCGCATCTGCCCGGCGTCTTCGGCAGTGCAATACATAAACGTCGGCGGAACGTTTGCGCCTGCCACGGAATTCGGCATCTGCATCGAACCGTAGGACAAAATCAGGAAATCCGGTCGGCTGGAAACTTTTTCGAGCGGATCAGTTGACGCGGCGTTCGCCGCCAGCGGATTGAAAGAAGCGTCGGCGGCAAGCTGCGCTCCGGCGGAAAAGCCAATGATACCGATGCGGTTGGCCGAGATGCGGTATTGATCCGCATTGGCGCGAACGAATTGCATAGCGCGTTGGGCATCCGCCAACCAATCCTTGCGCTCATACAGCGGGCGAATGCGATAGCGAACAATGAAGGCAGCGATACCGCGTTCTTTCAACCATTGCGAAACCAGCACGCCTTCGTGATCCACGGCGCGCACTGTGAAGCCTCCGCCGGGCAGAACCACAATCGCCGCGCCGGTGTTTTTCGCGGCGTCCGGCAAGACGGGAATGATCGCCGGTTTGTCTTCGTCAGAATTGCCCGTTGCGCCGGGCGCTCCGTTCGGCCAAAGCAGGAAAGGTTCCGCAAGCTTTTGCGAAAATGTGTTGGGAGAAAATGCAAGAACGAAAAGCGCGGCGAACAGAAATCGTGTGACTATCATGCGAATGATCCTTTTCGAGTTTTTGAAGATTTTTTGCGGAAGAGAACCTGCCCGGCATCCGGGTCTAATTCGACCTTACAGCCCTGAAATAATTCCGTGCCAAGCAGACCTTCATCTTCGGAGTTTGTCGCCTGAACCAGAACCTGAATTTTTTCTCCAAACCAGAGAATTTCTCCGACGAATGCCTCCGTTCGCACAGTCGAACCATCCGCTAACCGGTTGTAGATATACCCGTATTGCTTCAACCCCAATTTCTTGATGAGCGAAATAGGTAGCGTAACCTCACCATTGGAGCCAGAATCAACAACCAGATCGAGTCGCTCGCCATCGGGAGTAAAAACTTCGATATGAGGCGACAGTTCTGAATCCCACCATCCGTTTAACTTCAAACCGGGCTAGCTCTCTGATTTTTGGCTCCTTGAAGCCTGGATGAAACCGCCGTGGGGAAACCAATCCTGACGATGAAAAACAGCTTGTTCGGGTGTTTCTCTTCGGCTTTCAAAACTGCTTCTACCATCCTCTTCCCAAGAAAATAATCGCCAGAGTCAGGTTCAATTGCCGCAAACATTCCGATGTAATCTGGCTCAAGAATCATTTTCAGCTTGGTTTGATATAGCTTGTCTCCTCGCTTGCATAAGCGCATGGCTTCGGTATCTTTTTTTGATAACCGTTTAGACTTGGCCTTTCTGCTTATTTGTCGGCGTTGCTTCAACGTCATAAAACTCTCCTTCACGGCCAGTAGCGTAGCCAGCGCTGAATATCGAATCAAGCCAATTGATCCTGAACGCCGACGTTGACCCATTCGCCGGTTTGGGCGCTGATGAAAATGGCTTCGCCCAACACCAGTTCGTAATGGCCGTCCTGAAACGTTGGGAAATCGGGCGTGGCGTTGAAATCGCCCGCCGCCAGATACCGGTAAATCGCGTGATAAAGCTGTTTGAAGGTATCGGGAAATCCTTCGTCGTGGCCGCCGGGATACGACGTGAACTGGCGCGCTTCTGGCGCGAGCAAAGCCGGGTCTTTCAGCAGCAATTCGTTTGGACGTTCCCGATGGCCGATCAACAATTCGTTCGGGCGTTCGCTGTCCCAACTGAGCGACGAACGCGAACCGTCAATTTCAAAGCTCAAGCGATTTTTGCGACCGGCGCTCACCTGCGAAACGGTGACGACGCCGCGCGGATTCGTCCGGCGTTCAGTTGTGTCGAACCGCAGCATAATCGTCGCGTAATCTTCGGTCGTGATTTCCTGTTCTTCATAATCGTCTGCGTCTTTGTCTGGCAGCAGCTTGCCGGAAAAAGTATCAATTGGCCTGATCGGTTTTTTGCGAACGGGCAAAAACGTGGCGAAATCGGCGCAAACGGCTTTGACGCGCAATCCGGTGATGAACGTAATCAAGTCCAACCAGTGCGAACCGATGTCGGCAACCGCGCGCATCTTGCCGCCGAGTCCCGGTTCCAATCGCCAGTTCCAATCCGTCGGCAGCAACAACCAATCCTGCAAATACGAACCTTGCGCGATGAACACGTCGCCGAGTTCGCCACTCAGCGCCATCGCCCGCGCATGCTGCACGATGGGATAAAACCGAATGTTGAAATTGACGGCGTTGACCAGTTGTCGTTCATTGGCCAGCGCCACCAGTTCGGCGGATTCCTGCGGAGTCATCGCCAGCGGCTTTTCGCAAACGACATGCTTTCCGGCTTCGAGTGCGGCTTTGGCTTGCGTGTAATGCAGATGATTCGGCGACGTGATGTGAACGACGTTGATCTGGTCGTCGGCAATCAACGCTTCAAATGAATCGTAGGCTTTGCTGAGTCTCAGTTCTTCGGCTTTGGCGGCAGCGCGTTCGGGGCTGCTGCCCACCAACCCCGCAACTTCAATTCCCAACCGCCGCAAGGCTTCGATGTGGGCTGGACCGATGAATCCTGTGCCAACGACTCCGACGTTGATGTTTTTCATTTCAGTATCCGCCAGCCGGTTCGGCACGTTCGAGCTTCAATTCGCCTGCTCGCCATTTGACGAAATCGTCGCACATCGTCGCTGTCGCCGTTGCGCCGATGCGGGTCACTCCGGCTTCGATCATTTCCAGCGCCGCAGCCAGTGTTCGCACGCCGTGAGCGGCTTTGACCTGCACGCGGTCGCTGACGTTGGCGCGCATCAATTTGATGTCGGCCACGGTTGCTCCGGTCGGAGCAAATCCCGTCGAGGTTTTCACCCAATCGGTTCCGGCTTCGTCGCAGATGCGGCAAGCCGCGATTTTCTGTTCGTCGCTGAGGTAGGCATTTTCAAAAATGACTTTTACTTTGGCCTGATGTGCGTGCGCCAGATCGCAGATGGCTTTGACTTCGCGGGCGACGTAATCGGTTTCGCCCGAACGCAACTGGCCGTAATTGATGACCATATCGAGTTCGACCGCGCCGTCTTCCAGAGCTTGTCCGGCTTCGGCGAGTTTGGTTTCGATGGTCGAACTGCCGTGCGGAAATCCGACAACGGTGCTGACCAGCACATCGGAATCGGCCAGCAGCTTCGCAGCTAATCGCACGTGATAAGGCTTCACGCACACCGATGCAGCGTGATACCGCGCTGCCAATTCACAACCGGCGATGACATCGGCTTCGGTCAATTGAGGCTGCAACAACGAATGGTCAATCGTTTTGGCGAACTGTTCCGCCGTCAGAGTTTCAACGTTCAATCTCACTCGAAGCTCCTTGAAAAAATAAGGTTCAACCACGAATGAGCACGAATAAACACGAATGGAGTTTTACTGGAATCACTCCGGGCAATCCGCCAAAACACTAGATCGGTTTTCAGGTCACTGTATGGAATACCCGCAAAACTTGAACCAAGC
>ERZ1066125.146-NODE-146-length-48507-cov-26.807438_pt1 | contig 48507 bp, 35 predicted proteins | sample MGYA00382772_ERZ1066125 | MGnify/ENA primary metagenome ERZ1066125 (study PRJEB33369, sample SAMEA5778355) | biofilm metagenome | biome: Industrial cooling water; feature: Water cooling tower basin; material: Biofilm | place: United Arab Emirates | collected... | reverse complement strand
CCTCTGTTCCGATGGCCTAACAGACCCGAATTTCAACTAGATTCTGGACAACGTCGCTCCGAAGCGCCAGTGACTCTTGTAAACTTTCTTGCCCCGCACACTATCCAACAAACCCGGCTGACTGAATTTTCAGCATCGCCCCGCCGGTTGAACCTCTGAATACCTTTGTAAGGAGTAGCATTGTGAATAAGAAAACCAGTTTATCGCCTGTCGGCTCTCAAACGTCAGATTCTTTGACCGAAACGCAGGCTAATGAGTCGGCGCCGCGTTCGCAAAGCCGACGAAAATTTCTAGGTAATGTCGGCGGAGCAACAGCCGCTGTCATTGCGACTGGAGTTACAGGCGTTCCCGCGCATGCAGAAAGCGTGGCGCTGCTGACGGAAGCTTTGACAGACAACGCCGAGGCCAATGTTATTGGCGGAGCGGGCAGGGTGGAGCAGGCTTATAACCTGCGTGTGCAGTCAGCGGTGATCCAGAAAATCGCTCCGCTGCCCACTCATACCAGTAATGGCGACGAAGATCGGTACCTGAATCGCATTGGCAATTATTCGAAAGGGTTGCCACACAATTCGCTCGGAGAAGTAGATCAGGTTGCCTATAACTCTTTTCTGCAGGCGATCAGGACAGGCAATCCAGACGACTTTGAACGCGTTCCAATGGGCGACAGGCAGGTGCAATTCAAGAATCCGCAAGCAGGACTGACCTTTGAAATGCAGGGAGCCGATCCGGGGCATATGTATCAACCGCCCGCGCCCAGATTTTCCAGTCCTGAGATTGCGGCGGAAATCGCTGAAAATTACTGGATGGCGCTGACTCGCGACATCAATTTCAGCGATTACGATTCTCATCCGCTGACCAATGCGGCTGCCGCCGACCTGACCAAATTCAGCGATTTTCGCGGTCCGAAGTTTCGTCCCAGTCTGGCGTTGAGAAACCAACCGACGCTCAACGCCGATTTGGGGGCCTCGTCCGATTCCGGCAGTGCAGAAGCCGCACAGCCCGATGCGCCGCGAATTCCGATTCGTCAGCAAGCGAGTTACGGGCCTGTGACGACCGGGGTGCTTTTCAGAGGCTTGACGCCGGGCGATTTGGTTGGGCCTTATGTTTCGCAGTTTCTGTGGAAGAATTATGCGATTGGCGTGCAAAGTGTCAGCCAACGAATGAGAACCACGATTCCCGGCGACGATTACATGACGGATTACAGTGAGTGGTTGTTTGCGCAAAACGCGCGCGGCAATGTGAATTTGCCGAATCGCTACGATCAGACCCCTCGTTACATTCGCAATGGGCGCGATCTGGGAGAATGGGTTCACATTGATTTGCTTTACCAGGCTTACTTCAACGCCATGCTCGTTTTGCTTGGATCAGGCGCGCCGACCGATCCCAATAACCCCTATAACAAATATCGCAACCAATGCGGTTTCGGAACATTTGGGCCGCCGCATCTTCAGTCGTTGGTGACGGGGGTCGCAACGAATGCGTTGCGCGCTGTCTGGTACCAGAAATGGTTCGTTCACCGCCGATTGCGTCCCGAAGCCTTTGCCGGTCGCATTCATAATCATGTGACTCGGGCTGCTACTTATCCTATCCATCAGGAGATTCTCAACTCATCATCATTGGAAGAAGTCCATCGCAAATACGGCACTTATTTGTTGCCCCAGGCATTTCCTGAAGGTTGTCCGACGCACCCGGCTTATGGCGCAGGACATGCGACTGTAGCAGGAGCATGCGTGACGGTTTTGAAATGGTGGTTTGACGAATCCTGGGTGATTCCCGATCCGGTTGTCGCTTCGCCGGATGGGTTGTCGCTCGTTCCGTATCGAGGTTCGGAAAATCTGACTGTGGGTGGAGAATTGAATAAAGTGGCTGCCAACGTTGCCTTGGGGCGCAACATAGGTGGAGTGCATTGGCGTTCTGATGCGACCGAATCGCTAAAATTCGGCGAAGCCATGACCATCAGCGTGCTTCAGGATTTGAAGCATTGCTGGAACGAACGATTCGATGGATTGTCGTTGACCAAATTCGACGGCACGCGTATCACCATCTAAATCAGGTTAAATCGCCAAGTTCGATGAGGTAGAAGAAACTCGACGGAATCAGGAATTCTGTTTCTGATTCCGTCGAGTTGTTTTTGACAGCCAGTAAGATTCGATCTGAAGCATCAACACTCCAACCAGCACGGCCACACCGCCAGTGATTTGCAAAGGCAAGAGCGATTGACCCAGCCAGAACCACGCAGCGCTGGCAGCCACGACCGGTTCGAGAATGGAAGTGAGACTTGTTCGACTGGCTTCCAGATATTTCAAACTGGCCAGATAAAGCGCGAAAGGCAGCACGGTTGCGACTGCGGCCAGATAAAGGAAAAACGCCCACGAAGAAATTCCGTATTCCGTCCAGCCGATTTTCCAAGGCGGGCGAATCAACAGCCAGATTACTGACGCTGATAAAAACGCATACGCCATCATTGTCCGCGAATCGTAACGTCGAAGCCCGTGTTTGCCGAATGCGGTGTAAAACGCAAAGCCTATCCCGGAGCCGACCGCGCACACCGAACCCATCCAGGAAATTTTGCCCAAGCCGCCGGGCTGGCCGATCAACATCAACGCGACGCCACTCAAGGCCAATGCTGCGGAAACCAGTTTGCCCGCCGTCATGCGCTCGGTTTTTGACAGCACGCCATAAGCCATCAGAAAAATCGGCGACAGGTATTGCAGCATCAGCGCATAACCGACGCTGACCCGAGTCAACGCCAGATAATACAGGCCTTGATTGGCGACCAGACCAATCGCGCCCAGCAGAGCGAAATACGGCAAATCGGAAATCCGAATCCGGATCAAGGATTTTGCCGTCATTCGCAACCACAAAAACAGGATCAGTGAGGCGAAGCCCGTGCGGAACACCAGCAGGTCATCAGGGCGCATCTGACGATGTCTCAGCAGATAGCTGGTGACGACGCCCGAAAATCCCCACAAGGCGGCTGCTCCGGCGGCAAGCCAATAACCAGCGGAAACGTGAGGTGTGGTTGTAGAGACGAAAGGTTCGGTAGTTGTAGAAGTGTTCGATGTGCTCACGGTTTGAATGCTTGAAAGCGATTTGGAAAGAAGGCCTGAAGTACCATTGAGCCTGAAAATTTACAATGGCGCATTCGGTTGAATTCTTGGGCAAGGTGAATGAGTGTGCTACCATCGCGTTCAGTAATTTCACTTCAACTGCTCGGATGTTTGAGCAACCCGTTCAAGTCGGAAAAACGACAGGGAGCGATCAATGATGAACGCAGATGCGTTAGGTCAGATCAAACCGATCACCAAAAAAGATCAGATCGTGGTTGCGGTAAAAAACGCCATCTTGGCGGGAAAGCTGGAATCGGGCGATCCGATTGTCGAAAGCCGGATTGCACAGCAACTCGCGGTCGGCACACCGTTGGTCAGAGAAGCGCTGATCGAATTGGAACATCAGGGCTTCGTTCAGAAAATTCCGTTCAAAGGCACTATCGTTACCAAACTCAGTCGTGAAGACGTTGACAACATTTTCCGGTTGCGCGCGGAACTCGAAGCATTGGCCATCGAATGGGCGAAAGACAACGCCACAGACGAAGACATTGCCGAACTCAGTTTGTTCACTCAACGAATGAAAGAAGGAGCTGCGGCATTGAACCTGCCGCTGTTTTATGAAAACGATCTGGCCTTTCACCGCAAGATTTGGGAACTGGCCGGAAACCCTTATCTGGCCGACGCTTTGGAAAAAGTAGTCGTTCCGTTGTTCGCCTTTTTCGTGATGAAAAACGTGCGCGAACGTGTGAATTATCTTGATAGCGCCGCCAAGCACGCTGAAATCATTCAGTCCTTGCAGCGTAAGAAAGACAAACAGCTTCGCCGTAAGATGAAAGATTCGGTTGAATACTGGCAGGACGAAATTCTGAGCCAGTTGTTTCCCCGACAAAAAAACTGAACCCACCAATAACCAATTCAAGAGAAGAGAGGAAATTGAAAATGAAAAACCATCGTTTGTTCGTTTTGCTGTTCGTTTTGTTGCTGTCTTCGTTGACGACGGGAGCGCCTGCTCCTGTTTCGCTGGCAGAAACTGATTGGCCTCAATGGCGCGGCGCGAATCGCAACGGTTTGTCGTCCGAAATCGGATTGTTGAAACAATGGCCAGCCGCTGGACCGAAATCTCTGTGGTCGGTTTCAGAGCTTGGTGAAGGTTATGGCGCAGTGGCGGTCAATGGCGACCGGATTTATGTGCAGGGAACTCGCGGCGAAGCCAGCGTTGTGTTCGGGTTGAATCGCACGGATGGCAAGACCGTCTGGTCAACGGCTCTGGGTCCGAAAGGCAATGAACGGCGAGGCAATGGGCCGCGCGCAACCCCAACGGTAGATGGCGACAGGCTCTACGTGCTGACGGAAAACGGTGACCTGGCATGTTTGCGCGCGCGCGATGGTTCATCCATCTGGCGCAAAAACATTCTCAAGGATTTTGGTGGCAGCAATCCCGGCTGGCTCATCAGCGAATCGCCGCTGGTTGATGGCAATCGGCTGATAGTTTCTCCCGGAGGTCGTGACGCCGGAATCGTTGCTTTGGACAAAATGAACGGTCAGGTGATTTGGAAAACCGCCGGGTTGAGCGATCAGGCAGCGTATTCTTCCTGCATCGCGGCAGATGTTGGCGGCGTGCGGACGATCATGAACTTTACTTCGGCGGCGGGAGTTGGCGTTCGTGCCAGCGACGGAAAAGTCATGTGGCAATATAAAAATGCAGCCAATGGCACGGCCAATTGCACCACGCCAGTCTTTGCCGACAACAAGGTGTTCTTTTCATCGGCTTACGGAACCGGCGGCGGTTTGTTGAATTTGACCGCACAAGGCGGCGAAGTGAAGCAGCAGGAAATTTACTTCACCAAAGATATGATGAACCATCACGGCGGTATTGTGCTGGTCAACGGTTATATGTACGGCTTTTCCAATTCGGTGCTGACCTGCCTGGAATTCGCCACCGGCAAACGAATGTGGGTGAATCGCAGCGTCGGCAAAGGATCGCTGACTTATGCAGACGGCATGCTTTATCTGCTTGGCGAAGACCATACGGTTGGTTTGGCTGAAGCCACGCCGAATGGATATAACGAAAAAAGCCGATTCCAGATTACAGACCTTGGTCGTCCCAGTTGGGCGCATCCGGTTGTCGCAGGCGGCAAATTGTACATTCGCAATCAAAACACGCTGACTTGTTACGATGTAAAAGGGAAGTGAGGTGTTTTATGTCTGCTATTGCTGTTTCAAAGCAAAAGTACACGCTCGAAGAGTATCTTGAGTTGGACAAAAACTCTGAAGAGAAATACGAGTATTTCGATGGCGAAGTCTTTGCGATGGCTGGAGGGAGTCCCAGCCAGGCACGCGCAGGCGGAAATGTTTACTTTTTATTTCAGCAAAAACTCCGAGGTGGAAAGTGCGAGCCTTTCAACTCGGACATGCGCGTCAAAGTTCCGGCGGCTTTGCCTTATCGGTATCCAGACATTTCAGTCGTCTGCGGTGAACCCGTGTTTGAAAACTTGAACGGGCAGGAAATGCTGGTTAATCCGGTGTTGATCGTCGAAGTTCTTTCGCCTTCGACAGCGGCGTATGACCTCAATGAAAAGTTCACCGAATATCAATCCATTGAATCGTTCTGCGAATACCTGCTGGTTTCGCAGGATCGTCCGCACGTGATTCAGCACATTCGCCAATCTCCGGGGCGTTGGCTGAGAATTGACATCACCGGACTGGACGCGGAAGTAACGCTTGAATCCGTCAACGTGACCTTGCCGCTGAGCGAGATTTACGAGCGGGTGAAATTCGAAGCAGCCTGAAACTCTCATGCAACTTTGGCTTTCCAAAGACAGCGATGTTTCCATACGCGAGCAATTGATGGCGCAGATCAAGCTGGCCATTCTCAGCCAGGATTTGCAGCCGGGGCAGCGATTGCCGAGCACGCGCGAGCTTGCTCGACGGTTGAAAATTCATTCCAACACGGTCAGCGCTGCTTACAGCGAGCTGACAGAGTTGGGATGGGTGGAAATGCGCGCAGGCAGCGGCGTGTATGTGCGCCAGTTCAACCGCGAAGTCGAATTGGAAGCTCAACTCGATCTCGACAACCTGATTGTCGAATTTTTGCAGTTCGCCCGTCGCAAAGGATTTTCGCTCGGCGAAATCCAGTCGCGCGTCAAACACTGGCTCCGGTTGCAACCGCCCGATCATTTTCTGGTGATTGATCCCGATCCTGAATTCCGCGAAATCCTGATTGCCGAAATACAGGCGGCAACCGGATTTCGGACATTGGGCGCGAGCATTGAAGATTGCGCCAACCGCAGCAATCTGATCGGGTCGGTTCCAGTGGCGTTGTATGGACAAGCGGAAATCGTCACTGCCGCGTTGCCGCCGAAGATGGCTTGTTTGCTGATTCGCACGCGGTCGGTGACTGAAACTCTGAAAGGCGAAACTGCGCCTTCCATAGAAGATTTGATTACCGTCGCTTCTCGCTGGCCGACGTTCTTGAATTACGGGCGCTCGATGCTTGCCGCGGTCAAGGTTGACCCCGATGCGCTGGATTTCCGCGACGCTCGCAAAAAAGGCTGGCAAAAAGGCCTTCGCACTTCTTCGTTTGTTATTACCGATGCCGCCACAGCCGCAAACATTCCGCCCGGCATCCGCACTCGTGTGTTTCAAATCATCTCTGACGCCTCTCTGGCGGAACTTCGCAATTATGTCGAAAAGTTTTTGACCGGCGCTGTGGTGACTTCCGGCGCTGTGGCAATGGACTAAGTGTCATAAAACGAATCCTTTGAAACTGTTTTGCCAGATACTCTGTGAACGGTTGAAAGAATCGAATGGCATGTCGGTTGCACTACCCCGCATGAAAACTGTTCCGAATTGGAAACGCCGCAGCTTTGGACGGCTACAGCCGACAAACGAAGGAATCCGGCGACAGTTCGCCGATTGCCCTGCGGAGTTCAATTCACTAAAACGACGGAGACAAAGATGGTAGAGATTCTGGTTGGACTCATACTGGTTTTAGGCGTTGTTGCGGTCGTCGGGCACGCCATTTGGTGGACGGTTGCTGCGATCTTCCGCGCAGTATTTGGCGATTCGCCCGAAGCTGCCAAACCTGTTTCATTGAAAAAAGAATGTCGAGAATGCGGCGCAGCGTTGTCGTTGAATGATGAGTTTTGTTCGAACTGTGGACGTTCGCAGAAACCGGCTGACAAACCTGACCCATTGGTTGATTTGGCGATGACGGCTCGGCAATTGGATCAGTTTTTTAATCTCGGCAAAATTGATCCGGCGACGCATACCGCAGTGATGAATGCCATTGAAGAGGAACGCGAACGATTGACGCGCCCGATGCGACCTCAGCCGCAAACCATACCTGTGGTCGAAACTCCGCCGCCAGCGTTCATTGTTCCGCCGATTGTCGCGCCTCCACCTGTTCCGTCGCCCGTGTTGAGCGTCCATGCTGAAACCGAAATCGCGGTTTCACCATTGCCCAAGCCTGCTGTTGTTGCGCCGCCTGTCAAACCGATTGCACCGCGCCGTTCGTTTGCCGAAATGCTGGAAACGTTTATGGAAGAAAGTAGCATTCGTTGGGGCGAAATCATTGGCGGATTGCTCATCATAGGCTGTTCGCTGGCGCTGGTTATCAGTTTGTGGGCGCAGATCACAGCAGTTCCGCTGTTGAAATTTTCCGTGTTCGTCGGCGTCACTGCCGGATTGTTTGGCATAGGGTTTTACAGCGCCCATCGCTGGAAACTGCCTACGACCAGCCGAGGCGCGTTGACGATTTCGACGCTGTTGGTTCCGCTCAACTTTCTGGCGATGACGGCGTTTTCGCAAACTGCCGATCCGAATTCACCGATCATCGTTGCGGGCGAATTGATTGCGCTGATGTTGTTTTTGGTTCTGGTTTATCAAGCGGGCAAGGTCATCGCTCCGGGCAAATTGGTAGTGCCGGCTCCATGGTTGCTGGCAGGCGTGACGTTGCTTCCTTCGATGGCGATGTTGATGGCCAAACATTGGCAGAGCCGACAAGCGGCAATGATGTGGTTGGGCGTTGCGCCCATGGTTTGTTACTGGTTGGGAACCGGCGCTGCATTGCGCGGCGCTCGCGCGCAAACTGACGAAAGCGTTGATGGCAAGGCAAACCGCGTATTTTTGATTTTAGGCATCGCTTCGTTTGCGACTTTGTTGCCTTGTGCATTGTTTTTGGCAAAGGCAGGCGTGTTTTCAATTTCGCTGCACAGATTCGCGCCGTTCATTTCGTTGTTTGCCGTGCCTGCGATTGCCTGCGGCATGACGTTTCGGCATTCAACGACGGCTTCTGGGAAAACCAAAACCATTGCTACCAGCATAGCCTTGCTTGGCGCAATGCTGGCGATGAGCGGGTTGGCGCTGACCTGGCCCAGGCCGTTGCCTATGATTGGCACGGCGATGATCAACTGCGTTGTGTGCGCGGTTCTCGCTCGAAGCTTCGATTTGAAACTGGCTCAGATTGGTGCGCTGGCGTTTTTTGCGCTGGCGTATTTGATCGGCGCAAACGTGCTGATTGGCGATTTGCCTTGGTGGAGCGAAGAGCCGTCACGGCTCGTTGCGTGTGTTTGGTCGCGTGCCAGCGGATTGGCCTGGATGTCGTTGTTCGTTTTGTTTGCTGGTGTCGCGGAGTTGTTTCGGCGTGTAGCGCGAAAAGCAGAGGCTCGCATTCAGGAAGTTGCTGCCGTCGTCGCTGCGTCGTTAAGTTTATTGATTTTGACTGCGCACGGTTTTGGGATGGCGGGCGATCCTCAGCAATTGACGTTGGTGTATGTGTTTTTCGCTGTTTCAACGTTTGCCATTGCCTGGTTCCGCGATCTGTTTCCCTCAAGCTGGATTGGCTGGGCGCTGGCGTTGTTGGCCATTGTTCAGGCGTTCGCGTTCAAGTTCGGTTATCAACTCGCGCCGTATCATCCGGTCAGGTTGTCGTTGCTGACGTTGGCGAGTCTGGCGGCGGTTGTGGCTGTAGTCTGGCGAAATTCCGGCGGCAAGATTCGTCGAATTGTGAGCGTGCCTGCGACGTTCGCCGCGCTTTGTTGCTCGATCGTCGTTGCGCCATTTGTCTTGGTTGGCGGATGGATGTCGCTGTCACAAATGACTGGCAGAGTTTTCTGGCTGGCGGCGATCTGGTTGACGTTGTCGTTGGTCAATGGATGGCGAATCCTGTTTACGGCGTTCCAAGCCGCGTTGACCGTCGCAGTTGTGTGTGGAGTGCTGGCGATTTTTGATGCGCAGGCGCTGCCGTCGGCGCTGGTTTGGCAGCATTTGTTACGCTGGCAAGCCATCGGCATCGCGCTGGTTTGGCTCAGCATCGCCTGGATTCTCTTGAGGTTGATGGTTCGTCGGAATGACGACGTCGAGGGACCATCGCAATTGGCGAGGTTGCTGTTTCCGCCCTGGCCGACCGTAGATCGAATCGTCACGGCGGCAGTCTGGGCAATGTCGCTGGTGTTGAGTCTGGTCAGTGGCGCAGGCGGTGCAGGAGCCTGGTTGTTGCTGGTGTCGTTGTTATTGGTGTTTGTCGTGGGGTTGTGGGAACAGTTTCAGCGGCGTTTGGTGTTGGCGATGATAACGTTGTTGGCAAATGGTTGTTTGTCGTTGTCGTGGCGATTTTTGGCGGCAGGGACAAACGTGCAATGGTTGCGCTGGTCTGCCGCGATCAGCTTTGCGCTGGTGGCGTTGCCGATTATCTACCGCGAACCGCTCCAGAGATTTTGCCAACGGTTCAATTGGCCGCAAATGGAAACCCGTTCTGCTGGTTTGGCGCGCCTGGCTCGGTGGGAATCATTGCTGTTGTTTGCTGCGCCGGTCTTGAGTTTGTCTTTCCTGGAATTTTCGACAAAACGATTCGAGACGCCGATTTCGTTGGCAAACACGCTGGTCTTTCTGACACCGATTTTGATTTTGAGCCTGACGCTGGTCGCGCACGCCGTTCGAGAAAATTCGGCAACTTACACATTGGCATCCGGATTGTTGCTGAATCTGGCAGCGACGCTTGGTTGTTTGTTGCAACCCGGAATTCATTGGGTGGCGATTGCGCAGGCGAACATCATCACGTCGGCGTTGTTTGCGTTGGGCTGGTTGGCGGCAAGGACTCGTTGGAGATGGAGCAAGAAGGATGCTGACCTGATCGCCGCTCCGGGAATGATTCTGCAAACTCAAATTGCCGTGACGGTGATTGCCAGCGTGGCGCTGCTGGCTTTGGCGGCTGCGCAAATCGCTGTTGATCCGGTTTTTCCAAGCCGAATGATTCCCATAATTGGAAATGGCTGGGGATGGTTGGCAACCAGTTTGTCTGCTGCCGCCTGGCTGAGCTTGCGCAAACAACAATTCGGCTCGCGCTTGGCGAAGCTGAATGTTGATCAGTTGGGCGTGGCGTTTCTGGCCGCGGCTTCATTGATCGTTTGCAGTCTGAGTCGAGTAGCTGCCGGTTGGGCGAGTTATCACGCATTGTTGATCGGCATTGGCGTTTCAGCCTGGTTGATGTTCGTCATTCGCAGATTCGAGATTGGCCAAGTGGCGATTGAAAACAGGGAAGCGGCGACCGGCTGGGCGCTGGCTTTGGGATTGGCGCAACTGGCAATGACCTGGCGCGGCATCGAAGCGCCGAATTCGTTGTGGTGGACGGTTGGTTCATACGCTGTGCTGAGCTTGCTGTTCGGTTGGATGGCGGTCGCGTTGCGGCGACGCAGTTTGGTGTATTTGAGCGCGCCGCTGTGGAATCTGATTCTGTTGACGTTGTTCGTTCGACGGGTTGATCTGTCCAGCTATATGTTCGAGTTTGTCGCCTTGAACGTAGTGGTGTTGTCGCTGACTTCATTGGTCTGGCTGTGGCTGGATTTGAAAACCATGCGGCCAGTCATTGGCCGACACCCTTTTCATCGGATGACGATTTTGCTGACGTTGCCGACGATCTTGCTGACCAGCGGTTTTCATTGGTTATTGGGACATCGTTGGCAGGATCATCATCAATCACACTGGTTGGCGTGGCTGGCAATTCTTTCGGTTGCGGCTTTGCTGCTGGCGTATCTGTGGGATGAACACGTCACGGCTTCATTGCGCGGACTGCATCTGGTCGGGATTGTCGTATTGCTGGAAGTTTGCAGTCTCTTGCCGGTTTCCGAAGCTTGGCTTTGGGCGATCAGTGTGGCGGCGTTTTCGCTGTATGCGCTGTTTGTCAGTTGGCTGTGGCACAAGCGCGAGATGCTGGCGCAGTGGGCGGAACGATCCGGCATTGTTGTAAACGCCGATGTGGCAGGTCTGTTGCGAAGCTGGTTGCTCAGTTGGCATTCGCTGTCCGCAGCCGGAATTTTTGTGTTCGTCTTTTTCATGTTGCTTGACGCTTCTTCGCTATGGAATCGCTTGCTGGCGGCCAGCTCTCTGTTTGCTTTACCCGCTGCCTTTGCCTTTTTGGCGCGCGGACAGCAAGACCAGAGTCTGATAACGACCAGTATGCGATTGTGTCTGGTGAATGTGGTGATGTGGAGTTGGGCGTGGTTGTCTCCGCCGAAAGCGGGAAATTGGCAACTGGCGAATCGGCTCATCCTTGTCATGCTGATTGCTGAAGCGGTGTTGATCTTTTATCGGTTGATTCTGGCGCAAAGGCTGAGTGCTGACAGTTTATGGCGAAAAGCTTTGCGAGCCGATTTGCCAGTTGTTGCGGGAATTGGGTTGGTGAGTTTGGCGATTGTGCTGGCGGCGGAATTTGAACAGCGAACGAATTTCGGCGCGGTCTTGTTGGGATGGCCAGCGATTGTGGCTGTGCTGGTGACGTTGATTGGCGTCTGTTTGATCGGAATCGCCTTTGCTGTTTTACCGGGCGAAGACCCGTTTGATTTGGACGAACGTGGCAAGATGCGTTACGTCTACCTGACGGAAGTGTTTTTGGCGCTGACGTTCGTTCATTTGCGATTGACGATGCCGTGGTTGTTCGGCGGCATCTTTTCAGCGTACTGGCCGATTGTCGTAATGTTGCTGGCATTCACGGGCGTTGCGTTGAGCGAAGTCTTTCGACGACAAGGGAAATTGGTGTTGGCGGAACCGTTGGCAAAAACCGGTGTGTTGTTGCCAATGTTGCCTGTGATTGGATTCTGGTCGTTGAATTCGCAAGTCCCGTATTCGGGCTTGTTGCTGACGGTGGGGTTGTTTTACGGAGTGCTGTCGGTGATGAAACGGTCGCTGGGGCTTGGATTGCTGGCGGCGCTGGCTGGCAATTCAGGCTTGTGGCATTTCCTGAATCGAGTCGAAGGGCTGACGTTTTTTGAGCATCCGCAATTATGGATGATTCCGTTGGCGGTATCGGTGTTGCTGGCGGCGCGAATCAACCGGGAGAGCCTGTCTGCGGAACAAATGAATTCGATTCGTTACGGCGCGCTGGTGACGATTTATGTTTCCTCCACTGCGGATATTTTCATCAATGGCGTGGAGACTGCGCCGTGGTTGCCGATCATTCTGGCGGTGCTGGCTGTTGGAGGCGTCATCGCCGGTTTGATGATGCGGATTCGTGCCTTTCTGTTTTTAGGAACTGCATTTTTGCTGCTTTCGATGTTGACCATGATCTGGTCGGCTTCGGTCAATTTGCAGTGGACCTGGTTGTGGTATGTGACAGGAATCGCGTTCGGCGTGTTGATTATTTACACCGTGGCCATGTTCGAACGAAAACGCGAGCAGATGATCGGCTTTGTCGAACGGTTGAAGCAATGGCAATGAGTCGTCATTGGCCTGAACGACAAAGCAAAGGGGAGAGCAATCTTATTGAAATTGCTCTCCCCTTTTTTTATCACCAGCGGTCTGATCGTCACTTGCCGGTTTACTGGCAAGACGGCGGGAAGACCGGAATGATCAGGCTGGCCGTTGGGCTTAGCGTCAATTTGTGGAAATTGCGCCCGCCCTGGTAGGCGTTGATGTTGGTTTTTGAATCTGGATTGAAATTGAGAACTGCGCCGACAATTCCACCCTGTGTTTGCCTGCCTATCTTCAACCATCCGGTGCGTCCGGCTGGCACGAAGGTTTCAAAGCGAGGGGTGATGCGTGGAAAAGTGTTGTTCAACGAACTCATTAATTGACAGCCTCCGTTGAACGAAAAGCTGAGCGAGTTTTCCGTATCGTTGTAAAAGATACCGAACAATGTGCCCAACGGTTCCATTCCCAATCCCAGATTGCCGTCTATTCGGTTCACGACAATCATAGTGTCATTGCCATCGGCGCGACTTGGCAAACCATCAGCCGCAATGACTTGCGCCAGGTATTGGTAGTCCTGATTATCAAACGTCAGATTCGCTGTGCTGGACGCCGAATTACAGGAAGGCGTGCGTTTAGCCGCCACTGCTTCGGCTCCCAGATTCGCCGAATGACCAGATTGCATTTTGATGTATTCGCTGCCAATGACGTAGTTGAATTTCGTCGGACAGCCCCGTTGATCCACAGCCACTGCAATGATGTAGCCTTTGACACCCGGATCCAAATCCGACACCAGAAAGCTGGTAGTCTGGTTAGGCGTCAGACACACGAAATTATCCGCCACCGAGCAATTCGATCCGTCAATAAAGAACAGATGCAAATACGCTGGCAGGGTTGAGTGGATATTGGTCAGGTTAATGCGGGTATTTTCCGCCGTTGGGTTTGATGGGCTGGAAGAATAGATCGGGAAGATCAGCACAGAGCCTGGGCGTTGATCGCTGCCAGTGACAGTAGGATTGAGTTCAAAGTCGCTGATGTCCAAACCGGGGCCGACATCCGGGCAGTCCGGGCCGGAGCAAGGCGGCGGAGCGCAATTGGCTGTCAAGCAATTGCTGACCGTCGTGGTCGCATCGTTGATGCTGTCGCTGTTGGTGTCGTAATTGACTTTGAAATCGGTACAGAAACGGGTTCCGGGAGTCACTCCCTGACGAACGCGAACTTGGAATGTGATGGTGGCGGTTGCGCCCACCGGAATTTCTCCGTTCCAATCCACCTGCGCGGCTCCGAGCGTGCAGGCACCCGCAGGGAATGTGTTGGTTCCATCGCTGACAGTGACCGAGCAACTGCCAAGCACCATGGTCAATTGAGTCGGAAGCAGAGCCTGGAATTCGGAACCCTGATTGTCGCGTTGCAAGCCATCGCCGGAATTTTTCAGCTTCGCCTCGTAATTCATGACGTTGCCGCTGCCGATGCAGACATCAACTCCCGTCGAGCGAATTGTCAGGTCGCTGGAAAGGAATCGGGCGCCGGGCGGCGGATTCACCGTGATGACTCTGGTGCTGGAATTGTTGTTTCCGGTCGGATCAGTGGTTCCCGAAGTGACGCTGGCCGAATTGCTCAACGGGCCAACAGGGTAAGTAAATGGAACCTGAATTTTGATCGTAATGACCGCAGTGTTGTCCGGCGCGGTCGCCTGCAACGTGCCGACATTGCAGGTTATGGTTGTCGTGCCGGAGCAAACGCCTTTGGTTGAAGTAGCCGAAATGAAGTTGACCCCTTCAGGCAACGGATCAATGACGACGACATCGTTCGCCACGGATGGCCCATTGTTAGTGGCCGTGATGGTGTAGGTCACTTCATCGCCTGCACGCACGGTCGTCGCGTTGGCCACCTTGGTGACGGACAAATCACTGTTGGGTTGCAGTGTGGACGTGACGGTAGCCTGGTTGTTGCCGCCATCCGGGTCCGTGACTCCGCTCGGACTGGAAACAGTGGCGGTGTTGGTGATGGTTCCGGTTGCATTGGACGGCAGTGATGCGGTCAGAGTGAAAGTGGCCGTTCCGCCATTTACCAAATTGACAGTCGTATTGATGTTCCCCGTTCCATTGGCATTGCCGCAACTAGACCCGCTGGAGGCAGTGCAAGTCCACGAAACATTGCTCAGAATGCCGGGAACGTTGTCTGTGACCGTAGCGCCGGTCACAGGACTTGGGCCGTCATTGGTCACTGTGATCGTGTAAGTGAACTGTGCGCCCGGAACCGGTTGCGTCGGGGTGGCAATTTTGGTGATTCGCAGATTCGACAGCGAAATGACATTGTCCGTATCGCTGGCAGTGTTGTTGCCGTTATTGGGATCGGTCGAACCGGCGGGAGCGGAAACGCTGGCCGTATTCGTCAAAGTTCCGAGCGCATTGTCAGCCACTTTGGCCGTCAGCGTGAAGGTTGCATTGCCTCCGGCTGCCAGATTGACCGTCGTGTTGACATTGCCGGTTCCGCTGGTTGCGCCGCAACTCGATCCGCTGGAGGTAAAACAGGTCCAACTGGCGTTGGTCAATTTATCGGGCAGAGTGTCAACGACAGGCGCGCCGATGACGGCGCTTGGGCCGGCGTTGGAAACCTCAAGCAGGTACGTGACCATAGTGCCCGCCGTCACCGTCGTGACGCTGTTCGATTTGGTGATGGACAAATCAGAAGTCGGCGTCAAAGTGTCTGTGTCGCTGGCGGAATTATTCGCCGGATTGTTATCCGTCGAACCGGCTGGAGCTGCAACTGTGGCGGTGTTGGTCAAGGTTCCGGTTGCAGTGCTGGCGACAGTGGCGTTGAACGTGAACGTGGCAGTTCCGCCCGGAAGCAGGTTTACGTTCGACGCGATGTTGACCGTTCCATTGGCGGATGCGCAACTGGAGCCAGTCGAAGCGGTGCAAGCCCATGAACCCATGACCAGATTGGCCGGCATGATGTCGGTTACTTCAGCGCCAACCACTGCGCTGGGGCCAGCATTGCTGACGACGATGGTGTAAGTCGTTTGCGTGCCGGGAACCAGCGAATTGACGTTGTTGGTTTTGGTGATGGAAAGATCGGCGTTGATGCGAATCTGATCGGTATCGGTCGCCGTGTTGTTGGCCGGATTCGGGTCGGCTGTTCCAGATGGCAGGGCGACTGTCGCCGTATTGACCAGAGTGCCTGTTGCCGTACTGGAAACAGTTGCCGTGACAGTCACCGTGACGGTGCTGCCATTCGGCAGATTGGCCGTCGTGTTGATGTTTCCGGTTCCGCCGGGCTGGCCACAGGTTGCCCCATTGGAGCCAGCGCATGTCCAGATGGCGTTGCTCAACGTAGCCGGCAAAACATCGGAAATGGTCGCTCCGTTGACGGCAATTGGGCCGTTGTTGGTCACGACAATGGTGTAAGTCGTTGTTTGTCCAGCAACCACCTGCGTGGCGTTGTTGGTTTTAGTGATTGCCAGATCAGTCGAAGACAACGCATCGGTGTCAGTGGCCGTATTGTTTGCAGGATTAGTTTCAACGCTTCCGGCGGGCGGTGCGATGCTCGCAGTGTTCGTCAACGAACCGGTTGCGTTGGCTGCGACCATTGCCGTCAACGTGTAAGTCGCTGTCCCATTCACGGCCAGATCAACCGTGGTATTGATGCTGCCGGTTCCATTCGGCGAGCCGCAGCTTGAACCGGGTGATGCCGTGCAGTTCCAAGTGGCATTGGTCAATGTGACTGGCAGATTGTCTGCGACAGCCGCTCCGGTGACGGCGCTGGGGCCTGCGTTGCTGACGACAATTGTGTATGTCGTCTGGTTTCCGGGCACGAGCGTTGAGACGTTGTTGGTTTTGGTGATTGCCAAATCCACCGTCGTCACGATGGTATTGGTATCGGTGGCACTGTTGTTCGCCGGCGTCGGGTCAGGCGCGGAAGCAGGCGCAGTGACCGTCGCTGTGTTGGTCAGAGTCCCGGTCGCCGAATTGACAACTGTCGCGTTCAAACTGAACGTCGTCGTCGCTCCGGGCAGCAGATTGACGGTAGTGTTGATGCTGCCGCTGCCATTGGCTGCGCCGCAGCTCGCTCCGGCAGATGGCGTGCAAGTCCAACTCACATTGGTGAGTTTGGTTGGAACGGTGTCGGTCACCGTCGCTCCATTGACTGTGCTGGGACCGTTGTTTCTGACAACAATGGTGTAAGTTATTTGATTGCCAGCAACAGAGGTCGTGGAGTTATCGGTTTTGGTGATGGAAAGATCCGCCTGCGGGGTCAGAGTATCGGTGTCGCTGGCGGTGTTGTTTGTTGGATTCGGGTCAACGGCGCCGTCGGGCATGCCTACCGTCGCGGTGTTGGTGACCGTTCCAGTCGCCGAAGGATCGGGCGTCACCGTCAAGTTAAAAGTCGCAGTTCCGCCGTTTTTCAAATCAACTTTGGTATTGATACTGCCCATTCCATTGGCCGCCTGACAGGCAGAGCCGGAAGATGCTGAACAAGTCCACGAAGCATTTGTGAACACAGCAGGAAGCGTATCAACAACCGGAATTCCGAATACATCATTCGGGCCATTGTTGCGAACGACAATCTGATAGGTTGTCGGCGTGCCGGGAATGACGGTTGTCTGATTGTTGGTTTTGGTGATTGACAGATCAGTGGTTGTGGAACAGAAGGGGATCGCGCCAACTGAATTTACAACTTGGCCTGTTGCGCCCCGTGTCGCTCCGTTCGGAGGAAATTCAGAAACGGATGGCGCGGCAGTAGTTCCGTTCGCTCCGCCATTGACCTGAGTTGTCATAGCGCCGCCGGAAAAGGCGATATAACCGCCGCCGCCGCCGCCGCCCGGCCCTTCGGATTCCAATTCAAATGGAGCGACTGGAGCAATCTGGTTGCCGCCATTGCCGCCGTTGGCTTGTGCCGACAAACCGTTGTTGAGCACTCTGGCCGCAACGACGATGGTTCCGCCTGCGCCTGCGCCGCCTGCGCCATCCCTGCTTTCACCGCGAGTCGCCCCGCCGTTGGCTCCGTTGGCTCGCAAATTTCCGTTGCCACTGACGGTGTCGGACATGATGTAAATCAATCCGCCGCCATTGCCGCCTGCGCCGCCTGTGTCATTGTTTTGAGCGCCTGAGCCGCCGCCGCCGCCGAAGAAAATTCTCCCGGTCGTATCCTGCGTCACTGGACGACCGCCGAGGCCGCCGACTTCACGGCGACAATCTCCGCCCCACAGACAATCGCCGGGACCTTTTTGCAGCGCGTTCTCATTGTTGATGGCGTAACTGTAACCGCCGCGTCCGCCACCCGCTGAATCGGTAAGTTGATTGCCGTTGGCGATGTAGCCGGGATCCAGCGTCCAGGCTGACGCTCCCACGGCTGAGCCATCCATCACGCCTTGTCCCGTCCAGGGTTTGCCATTGGCTCCATTGGCTCCGCCGCCGCCGCCCGTGTTGTGAGACGTTCCACCGCCGCCGCCGTTGGCTGCTGCGCCGCGTCCATAACGTCCGCCCAGAAGATCGTAATCGGCCTGATAACCGACAATGCTTTCACCTTTTTCAGCGCCGAAATCCTGCTGATTAGTGACGTGGTCGGTTCGGAATCCGCCGCCACCTGCGCCTGACAGCGCTCCGCCTCGAAAGCCTTTTTCGCTGACGTCAACCGTACCATTGATGATTGCGTTATTTTGAACGTGAACTACGACGATGCCGCCGATGACTCCATTCCAGGCAGGAGCGGTCAGCGAAGCTCCGTTGTTGATGGTCAGGCTGGTGTATTGTGGAACACGAATGACTTGAACTTTGCCGGAAGCTGAATAGCTGAATCGCAATCCGCCGCACGGCGGATTGATGGTGATGGTATTGCCTTGAACCTTGTTGACTGTGACGAATTCGTGACGACCAGCGCTGTTCAAATTCGTCACCTGGCCATAACTCGACGTATTGCTGGTGTTAATCGAAGCGCCGGACATTTGCACGACCATGATTAGATCGCCCGGCGTCAGAGTGCTGATGTCCAACCCATTTGGGCCGCCCGGATTATCAACGGCAATCATGTTTGCTCCGGCGGGAGCGTCAACAGCCAGTTTGCCGTATTTGTTGACGACGGTGTCGGGTTGGCTAACCGTCAAATCGCCATCTTTGCCGGAAATCTCGGCGCGAGTAACCGCAGGCGTGCTTAGCCAGTTCATCAATCCGTTGATGGAACTGCCGAAAGCCAAAGCAAAGATCAGGAATGTCGAACAGATCAAGGTGAACTTCTTCATACGTTTCTATTCCTCAAAAAGCGGAGTGAGGCCGCGAGACCTGTTATCCAAAGTTTGCTGACTTCGTGGCGTAATCGGGAATCAGCCGAAGCGCAAAAGAAAGATGTCAATGTCTCAAAGAGGCATGCTCGTTAAATAAAGATCTGAGCAGAAAAGAACTCAATTGTTCCGGGCACAACGATCAAATAATAAAGAATTTGATGAAATCGGAGGGGCAAAACTCACACGTATCGTTCGCTTTGTTGGCAAAACAAAGGGCACTGTTGCCCGATCACACAATCGCCAAACGAACTGAGCGAATTCTGGTGATTATTTGGACGAATCACGTCAATCCTGAGCAAAATCTCCGGCGAACGTGGGGCATATAGATTGAGGTCTCAATGCAGGGAATTTGCTTTGTGGATCAACACGTCAATCTAATGATTAACGCCCAGTGAGGATCACCACGCGGCGGAAGATACCTTAATTCATTGGTTCTGTCCATCCGTAAATGGGCAGCGGACTTTGGGTTCAGAGTTTGAGCGGCTATTGCCAGATTCAAATCGTGTGCTAATCTTTGTGCCAGTTCGACACCGGGTCGGCGGAAATCGCCGGTCTTCAATTCCAAATAATCCACAAATCAGGAGTAGCACGAATATGAAAAGAAATCTTGTTGCCGCGTTTATCTGTGTTGTCTTCGCATTGGCTGGCATCGCCGTTTCCGCCCAGGACGACAATAAGATGATGGGCAAGTCTCCCAAAAAATCAGCGCCAGCGACAAAAAAAGCTCAAGAGCTTCTGGATATCAATTCCTGCACTAAAGAACAACTCGTCGCTTTGCCCGGAGTTGGCGAAGCCTATGCTGAAGCGATCATCAAAGGCCGTCCATATAGAGCCAAGAATGAGCTGCTTACCAAGAAAATCGTCCCTTCAGCCAATTACAAGAAATTCCAGGCCAAAGTCATTGCCAAACAGAAATAACAGTTCAGCTTGTTGTGCGTTTTGCGGGCGGCGGTTTATGATCGCCGCCGTTCTGTTTCGTTGGAAATCTGGTTACTCAAATCCATCAATCGGAGGAAAAGCATAATGAGTATGGAAGCTCTCGGCATGGTCGAGACGAAAGGTTTTGTCGGCGCAGTCGAAGCAGCCGATGCCATGGTCAAAGCGGCTAACGTTCAATTGATCGGCAAGGAATATATTGGCGCCGGGTTCGTGACGGTGTTTGTGCGCGGAGATGTCGGAGCCGTCAAGGCGGCGACAGATGCTGGCGCCGCCGCGGCGCGCAGAGTCGGCGAACTGGTGTCTGTGCATGTCATTCCTCGCCCGCATCTGGAAGTCGAAAGAGTTTTGCCGAAATCGGCTGCGGCATTGACTGGCAAAGACCAAAAAGCCTTGCCCGAAGGAAAGAAAAAAGATTGATCACGGATTGATTTGTTCGAGCTTCAGTTATGGCAGATAAAGACCTGCAATCAATCCAGGCCGCGCGCGACTTGGTTGAATCGGCTCACCGGGCGCAAGCCGTCGTCGCCACTTTCGATCAGGCCAAAATAGATGCGATTTGCGAAGCAATGGCCATTGCCGCCCAATCGCAATCATTTAGTCTGGCGACATTGGCGCACGAAGAAACCGGCTACGGAAATTCCGCTGACAAGAATGTCAAAAACCTGTTTGCGGCGGTTGATGTTCATAATTACTTCAAGAACCTGAAAACAGTAGGCGTTGTCCGTGACACAGGCTCTGTAGTGGAAATTGCTGCGCCGCGCGGAGTCGTCGCGGCCATCGTTCCCTCCACCAATCCAACCTCGACGGCGATTTTCAAAATTCTGATCGCCATCAAGTCTCGAAACACGATCGTGCTCAGCCCGCATCCAAGTGCGACTCGCTGCGTGGTCGAAACCGCCAATGTCATGCGCGAAGCGGGCGTCAAAGCCGGTTTGCCTGCTGAAGCCGTAGGTTGCGTTGATCTGACTTCGCTGGAAGGAACCGATGCGTTGATGAAGCACAAACTGACGGCGGTGATTCTGGCGACGGGTGGAATGGGTCTGGTGCGCGCAGCGTATTCGTCCGGCAAACCTGCCTTTGGAGTCGGCCCCGGCAATGTGCCTGCGATGATTGAACGAACTGCCGATGTCGCCAAAGCCGTCCGCGACATCCTGGCCGGAACCTGTTTTGACTTCGGAACGATTTGCGCATCTGAACAAGCAATTGTGGTTGACGCTCCTGTGGACAAGCAGGTTCGAGAGCAGTTGGCTGCGCAGGGCGCTTACTTTTTGAACGCTGCGCAAAGCGATCAACTGGGCAAATTGGTCGTGACGCCAAACCGAACCCTGAATCCGAAAATTGTCGGCAAACCGGCGACGACTCTGGCTGAATGGGCAGGCATCAACGTTCCGCCGAATACGCGCTGTCTGATTGCCGAAGTCGGCGGCGTGGGACGTGATTTTCCATTGTCCATCGAAAAGCTTTCTCCGATTCTGGCTTATTACGTGGCGAATGGATTGGAAGAAGGAAGCAGGCTGTGCGATGAAATTCTGCATTACGGCGGAATGGGTCACACGGCTTCTGTTCACACGCAAAACCGCGAAGCCGCGTTGCGATATGGATTGCTGATGCCGGCGGCGCGCGTGGTTGTCAATTCGCCGTCTACTCACGGAGCAATCGGCTTTTCGACCTCGCTCGCGCCTTCCATGACTCTGGGCTGCGGTTCGTGGGGAGGTAACGTTACCTCGGACAATATTTCGCCGCTGCATTTGATGGACATCAAACGCGTAGCCTTTGAAGTTCGTCCGGTCACCGTTTCTGAACCGGTTCAAGTGGTTCCCGCTTCGTCGCCAACTGTTACAGCGAAAGCGACATCGCAAATTGACAGAACTGCGATTGCTGATCTGGTGGATAAATTTCTGAGTGCGCGTACCCCAGCCGCGTCGGCTCCAATCTCTATCCCTCAGATAGAAGCGAAGCCTGCTCCGCTGCCACCGCCTGTCAAAAAAGCCGATCCAAAAGCCGCCGAGTTCGTCTGCGAAGAAGACGTTCGCCAAGCCATCGCCAAAGGGGAAAAGATTTTCGTCAACGCCAAAACCATCATCACGCCTTCGGCCCGTGATCTTGGCAACGAGCGCGAAGTCTTTGCCAAAGGCGCTTAAAGGCATAAGATAGTCGTCGAGGAGGTAGCGATAATGAAGCAGATCATAACCATAGGTGAACTTGCCGAAATCCTGAATGCCGAAGACATCCTGAAACAAAACGGCGTTAGTCTTGACGACAAGGTTGAAGTCAAAATTTCCAATCGCACGTTGAGTGTGCGTTCGCTGACTGAGGATGAACGGGCGGAGAAGTTAGACTCGCTGGCCAGAAGGCTTTTCGATAAACGACACGAGGCTTATCTGGAGTTGGCAAAAGGGCATCAATAAATAGGTGATTGAGGTGGTCTCACATGAAATAGGTGATTGAGGTGGTCTCACATGGCTTTTGCTTTTCTGACCAAAGACGAAGTCCTGCGATTTCATGCAAAAGGAATTGAGGAACTAGGTGTCAGCCATGGTTTGCGCGATGAAGGAGCATTGGAATCGGCCTTGATCGCTGCTGAGAATCGGGCTTATTACGAAGAGGCAAGCTTGGCGGTTTGCGCGGCAACTTATGCCTATCATCTGACTCAAGCCCATGCTTTCATTGATGGCAACAAGCGGATAGGCGCGGTGGTTGCTGAGCTTTTTCTTGAGTTCAATGATGCTCAATTGGATATGACGAACGCCGAGATCATCGAATTGTTTTTGAAGATTGCCGCCAGCAAAATGACCGCGACGAGGTCGAACAACTTTTTGAGCAGCGGATTGTGATGGTTCAATGACCTATTGTGTTCAAAACTCTTATCACCAAAATCTCTTCTCTGGTTTTGTTTCTGGCGTTTGTGGCCACGCTCGTGGTTTCGCAGTCAGAGCAGCCCGCCCAACTTCCTGAGCAATCTGACCAACCGGCTGCCGCGCCAACGCCAACTCCGGCAATCACGGACCTGGCTACGTTGAATCTGCATCGTTGGGGAGCAGTGACGCTGTTTCACGGTTTGCCCTCGGATCGGGTCAACGCCATTGTCGAAGATTCCAACGGAATGATGTGGTTTGGCACGGACAATGGCTTGGTTCGATACGACGGACGCAATGTGGAACCCGTCACAGGCGAAGCCTTGTTGCCATCGCGCAGAATTCTGGCGTTGAAACTGGATGGTCGCGGCGGATTATGGATAGGGACGGAAGCGGGCGCGGCTCGCTGGCTGGACAACCATCTGCTGGTGCTGGAAGACACCAACGGCAAAGCGATCAACGCCATCGCCGTTTCGGCGCACAACGAAGTAGCGCTGGTTTCCCAGCGCGGCGAAATTTTCAGATATGCGGAATCGAAGCCAGATCAAGTCAGCAGCGAATCCCACGCAAACGCCAGCCCTGTTTCCAAATTGAATCTGACCAGGCTTGACCCTTTCACGAATCCTGCCCAACTTAAAATCGCAAACCAGACTGAAGACGCCCTGCCGTTGTTGGCTGCGACTTATGCGCCTTCGCAGGAATTGGCGATTGGTTCCGGCGGACGAGGATTGTTGCTGAATCATGGAAAAGACATTCGTGAAGCAGTCGCCAGATCGCCCAGACCTTTTTTCCTGGCCGCTGCGTTTGCCGATGAAAACCAGATTTGGCTTGGGGAATTTGCCAACGCGCGCGCTGGCGGACTCTGGTCGTATGCGAAGGACACTATGAAGCGGCATCCGTTGATAACCGAAGCTGTCAGCGCCATTCACGGAAACAAGGGCGAATTGTGGATTGGCACGCATCGGCGAGGAGCGTTTTTGCTTCAAACGGAGGCCGACAACGTCAGATTGATCGAACACCTGACGTTTGAAAATACCGCCGGCGGATTGCGGTCGAATCAAATCAACGCTGTGTTTCGTGACCGCGAAGGTGTCGTCTGGTTCGGCACGGATCGCGGCATTTGCCGATACGACCGCGACAGTTTTCGCGCAACGATGCTGAGCGGCGATTCGCAGAGCAATTACGTTCGCAAACTGCTTCAAGCATCCAACGGCGAATTGTGGTGTGGCACGAATCGCGGCTTGTTTCGTCTGGCTTCGCCGGAAAGCGGCGCCGTGGCTGTTGGAGAAATCGAAAGCCGTTCTGTTTATTCGCTGCTGCAAGACGCAGCAGGCTCAACTTGGGCAGGCACCGGCGACGGGTTGTTTTTCAAAGCGAAAGACGCTGCGAATTTCGTTCGCGCCAACGAAGCGCCTGCAACGGAAATCACCATCGAAAACGAAAATGCGGCTGCTTCATCAGAAACTAACCCGACAGAGATAGCCAATCCGCAATCCGCAATCCGCAATCCGCAATCGCCAATTCCGCAGCCGAAAGAAAGCGTTCGCGCGCTGGCCAGTTTTCGTGGCCAGATATACGCCGCTTATTTCGGACGAGGCATTGAACGAATCGAGGCCGGAAAGCGAATTTCAGCGCAGGCAAAATTGACAGACGCCGCCGCTCAACGAGCGATCTGTCTGGCTGCCGAAGGTGACGAAGCCTTGTGGGTTGGAACTTCCGATGGGGAGTTGTGGCGTTACGACGGATTGCAGCTAAAAAAGATTGAAACACCGATCGGGGACTTGCCAAGTTTTTCTGAAAAAGCGATTCGCGCGCTTGTTTATGCAGACCGGAAGCTGTGGATTGCCACTTCGGTGGGCTTGTTTGTTCGTGAAGCAGACGCAATTCGTGAAGTCCGTCTGGGATTTGACGCGCAGGATTTGTTGATCAGGCGCGATGCCGCAGGGCGCGACATTGTCTGGTGCGCGACCAAAAATGCCGGGTTGATGAAATTGCTGCCGAGCGAAAATGTGCTGATTCGTTTCGACACCGAACAGGGGCTGGCTTCGCAGCAAGCGTTTGCGCTGGCGGCAGGCGGCGAATCAAACGGGATCTGGGTTGGAACCAACCGCGGAATCGTCCGCCACCAGCCAAGCGCCATTCAGCCGCGACTGGCCATCAAACGTCTGGTCGCCGAAAAAATTCATCAACCTGAAGACCTGATTGCCGAATTGGCTTTGCCGCACACGCAGCGCAGTTTTGTGCTGGAAGTCGCGGGAATCGCCAGCAAAACGTTTCCCAGCCAGTTTCAATATGAGTTTCTGCTGCAAACTCGCACTGGCCAGCAATTGAAAAAGGTGCAAACACACGATCCGCAATTTGCTCCCGGAGAATTGCAATCCGGCGGTTACATTATCGAAGCGCGCAGTGTCAGCCGGGATTTGGTGTATTCCGAACCGTTGAAGATTCGGTTGCGAATTCAAGGCGCGCCGTTTCCCTGGGGAACTTTGTTTCTTGGATGTCTGGCGACATTAGCCGTCGCGGCAGCGGTATGGGCCTTTCGTCAGCAATTACGATTGAGCAAGACCAACGAAACGCTGGCAGACACCAACGTCGAATTGCAGGAAACGCGATTGCGTTTGGCCAGCGAAACCGAAACTGAACGCAGCCGCATCGCGCGCGATTTGCACGATCAGACGTTGGCCGATTTGCGGCATCTGCTGGTGCTGACCGATCAACTTCCAGGTAGTTCGGATGATTCCGTTACGCCGTCGCCTTCTGAAATCCGTCGCAAGATCGAATCCGTTTCCAAAGAGATTCGTCGCATCTGCGAAGACCTCAGCCCGTCTGCGTTGCAAAATCTGGGTTTTCTGCCTGCGCTCGAAGGCGCGTTGAGTGAAGCTGTGGCGCAATTGCCGACCTCAGAAAAATTCGCTTACGAATTCATCTGCGACCCGGTTATGGAAGAGCGGTTGCAGCTTTCGGAAATTGAACAGATTCAGCTTTACCGTATTGTGCAGGAAGCGTTAAATAACGTTTGCCGCCACGCCGAAGCGAAACAGGTTCAGTTGATCGTCAAAGCCGAAGCTCATGATTTATTAATAGAGGTTTGCGATGATGGCAAAGGCCTGGTCGGTATCGTCACGAATCGCAGCGGGCATGGCCTGGCCAACATTCGTTCGCGCGCCAATCTGATCGGCGCGCAAGTTTCATGGCGAGACGCCAAACCTGGATGCCGGTTTGAAGTCAGAAAACCCAATGCCGTCAGTTGAAAATTCGGAGGATAAAAAAATGAAAAAATGGATTGCCGCAATTGGTCTGCTGTTGTTCCTGTTTACCGCAGATTCAGTTTCTACCTCCGCGGCTGCTGAAGATCATTGGCCGCAATGGCGTGGCCCGTTTTTCAACGGAATGGCTCGCGGTTCAGCTCCCACCGAATTCAGCGACACGAAAAACATCAAATGGAAAGTGCCGATTGCAGGACGCGGTTTTTCGACGCCGGTCGTCTGGGGCAACAAACTCTTTCTGACGACTGCCGTGCCCACCGGGAAATTGGACGAAGCCACTGCCGCTGCCGCCGCTGAGCGACGCACCAATCCCAACGGCGGAACCGGAGAAGGGCAGGAGCATAAATTTGTCGTACTTTGTCTGGATCGCAGCACAGGCAAAACTCTTTGGGAGCGCGTCGCCAAAACCGCTTTTCCGCACGACGGTTATCATCGAACTTATGGCAGTCTGGCGTCGAATTCGCCAATCACCGACGGCAAATTTCTGTATGTCTGGTTTGGGTCGCGCGGTGTGTATTGTTACGACCTGGACGGCAAGCTCATCTGGCAAAAAGACCTCGGCGTGAAACTGCGCATGCGAAATCAATTCGGCGAAGGCACGGCGCCTATGCTGGCGGGCGAACGATTGATTTTGAACTGCGATCAGGAAACCAATTCGTTCATCGTTGCGCTGGATAAACGTAACGGCAAAGAGTTGTGGCGCACCAGGCGCGACGAAATCAGCACTTGGGCTGTGCCCTTGCTGGTCGAACACAACGGACGCCAGCAACTGGTCACTCCCGGAACAAACAAGGTGCGCGCTTATGATCCAGCGAACGGCAAATTGATCTGGGAAGCCGCCGGTTTGGGCTTGAACGCCATATCGGCGCCGGTTTGGCAAAATGATCTGGTGTACGTGATGACCGGCCACCGCGACCCGAAATTGATGGCGATTCGGTTGGGCAAAGAAGGAGATTTGACCGGAACTGACTCCATTGTCTGGACTCACACGCGCGGAACCTCGTACACGCCTTCGCCTGTGCTGCACGACAATAAATTTTATGCGTTGACTGATACAGGCATGCTGAGTTGTTTCGACGCCACGACTGGCAAACCGTTTTACCACCAGCAACGATTGCCGCAACCGGACAATTTCAAAGCCTCGCCGGTCGGAGCAGACGGCAAACTGTATCTGGCCAGTGAAAATGGCGCGGTTTACGTTGTGAAAATGGGCGAAAAGTTTGAAGTGTTGGCGATCAACACGCTTGAAGATCAATTTTTTGTCGCTTCGCCCGTTATCGCCGAAGGCGAGTTGTTTTTGCGCAGCAGCACGCAGCTTTTCTGCATCAACGATGGCAAAAACAAATAAGCGCATTGGCTTTCGGCTTCGGGAAGCACTGATCGAAAACCAGTAGTACTCTATTACCTTTAGAAGAAAGATTTCGAAAAATTATTGAATCAACATGATTGCTGCCTGGCCGTAATAGCAATCATTTGTTTTTGCCCAGCTTTGGATAGAGTTAGTGTCAATGGAGCGCAGACGCCTCAGCGCCGCCTCTGATTTGGCTGGCCTGAAAACATCTCCATCGTAAAGAGCGTCCACTTGAATCAAATAGCCGACCATTTCCAATTCATCCACGCTACTCCCCAAAGAGGAGATCAATTTGTTCATCTCGCCCTGCCAAGCTTGAACGGATTCTGAGGGCAAGCTTTGAAGTCGTTTGAGCAAGGCATCAAACTTGGAGGGCTGAAACTGTTTGCCATTCCAAAGAGAATCCACCTGAGGCAGAAACGTAACTAAGGCAAGATTGCACTGAACGTCACTGTAACTTTTCCCTGAAGCGGTGCGTAAGGTGGACGCCCAGTTCTGGAAATTGGCTGCAGCAGAGATGTTGCTCAGGTTCCGGCTGCCGATTTTGTCAAACTCGTGTTTAGGGAGAACCGCCACACCCGCACCCAACACACCTGGACGTATTCGAGACGCAAAGGAGCAGCCACAGAGGCATATCAACAGTATAAAGAGCGGTACACACTTCATATTGGTTCCTTTCCTGATTGAGCGGCCTGCCTGGCAAGACCTTGCCAAGTCCACGGTTCAATAACGCGGATATCTTCGTCCATCGAAGACGGTAGATATTCTTCTCGCTACGGCAATCTATGCACTGCGGCGTCATAAGGAGTCAGTTCTACCTGACAGGAATTGCACTGACTGAATCCTTCTCTGTATTCGCTCTTGCAGATGGGGCAGTAACTCGCCGCGTTAGCGCTTCTGATAGGTGGAGGCGATAAGTCGTAGGTGTTTTCACCGTCTTCAGCGTCACCGCCTATTCCTAGTTGTGGCATTTTCCCAACCACCCGGTGTGTGGCTTTTGTGTTCTCGACAATCTTTGTGATAGCTACCGCCGATTCCGCCAGGTAGTGAAATAAGAGTAGCGCCACCCCCGCTGTGATGACGCCACCGATGATCAGGTTCAACCCCATAACGAAAACTCCTCCGTCGCTGATCAGCTTTGCGCCCGGAATAAACGGCGAGACATCGAATAGTTGGCGCAGGGTGCTGAGAGGATAAGAGTCACTCGATATCCAGACCATCAAGCAGACTGCGACCGAAGCGACAATTACAATGCCAGCGTAAATCTCTCCGATCAGTTTGAAGATGACGGCCATCAACGGAATGAAAGTGAATTCACCCTCAGGCGCACAGCGGATGTCGTTGGCTCGAATCAGCAACACGTGAATGACCAGGTAAAGAATCAAAATGAACATCACCAAACCGATGCCACCCACGAGTGTTACTTGCCACGTGGGGCTTGGACTACCAAGTCGACTAAAGACCGTGCTTGGACGAGACTCGAAAAGGCTCCCTGCGTTGAGGAACAGAGAGATAACACCCGAGACGCCAATCAAGACAGCCAATGCCCGCAGGAATAACGCGGCAGCCCTGCGGCAATCTTTGTCGCGCGATAACAAATCGAGCAATGGACGCATAAAAAGAAGTTTCGACATAGCTTCCCTCCTATTTCCGATACTTGCGCTATTCTTCTCGCAAAGGCGGCAACTTGGGCAGCATCGGCCAGCGCAGCAACCCGACCAGCGCGCCAACCAAAGCGCCCGGAATTGTTCCCGCCAGCGCCGCTAAAAAGAGACCTATTGGAAAGCCAATCGTGAAGCCGCCCAGAAAGGCGAATTTGTTCAAGCAAGGCCCAATCCTCCTGTCATTCTCATTTCTGGCTTGCCCACCATTGCCGCCATTTGGTGAATTCTACCTGTCGTTCCTTGCTGTCCCATTCGTTATTCGGGCCGAACTGCTGACCGGTCAGGTGGCGCAGCAATCGCACGTCTTGAAACCAGAGTGGATTTTTTTGTGCTTCCAGACGCTGAATCAAAAACGGCGTGGCGCCGCTGTCGGCGAATTTCAATTCAATCAGCGCCGAAGCCATACCTTCTCCGACCAACTTCTGAGTCTCCTGCTTGTACGCCGGCCAAAGCGCCGTGACCGCATCGCCGGCCTTTTGTTCGCGCAGGCGCGAGGCTGCCACACTACGCACGTTGTCGTGCCGGCTCTTGAGCGCGGCAATCAGCGCGGGCCAGGATTCTTTGCCGAACAGCGTGGTCATCACATCGAGCGCATTGGCGTATAGGAATTTGTCGGAATCGTCGGCGGCTGCGAGCAAAGCGGGTAGTGATTGCTTGTCCTGCATTTTGTTCAACGCATCGCAGGCGGCGCGGCGCGCTTCGACAGACTCTTGTTTGTCGGCGACGATCTTTCTCAGCAGCGGCAGCGATTCCAATGCTTTGCCCCGCCCCAGTTGCTCGATGGCTGTCGAGCGGTCGGCGTAACTCTGCTTCCCAGCCAACTCGATCAAGGCGCTCGCCGCCGCCGGGTCTTTCATTGCGCCCATCGCTGACAGCGCATCCCAGCGCCAATCTTTGTCGCCTTCGGCCAGGCCGCGCAGGGTGGTCAGGGCTTCAGCGCCGCCGGTCTCTCCGATTGAATGGATGGCGGCGGAGCGCAACTCTTTTGGCGCGCTGCGGTCGTTGGCCAATGCGGTCAGCGGGGCCAGCGCGGCTGCCGAATGAGCGCTGCCCAAATGCAGCGCGGCGAACCGGCGCGCCTCTTTCTTCAGCTTGGAGTTCTGCATGATTGCGATCAGGCCCTCGACAGCCTGCCGGTCGCCAATGGCCGCCAATGCGGCCGCTGTGGACGCATAGCGGCTCTCGTCTTTTTTATTGTTCAGAAAGCCGATCAACGTGGCGACGGACTCCGAATCTTTGAGCTTGCCTGTGGCTTCAATGGCGGCGATAGCGACCTCGCCGCCATTGAGGTTGAGGTATGGCCGGATGGCCGGAATCGCCGCGCTATCACCAATCTCGCCCAGCGCCTCGATGGTTTGCTTTCTGAGATCGCCGTTTTCGGTACTGGAAGCCAACTCAATCAGCGCCGGAACCGCGGTCTTGATCTTCCACACGCCCAGATTGGCCACCGCAGTGGTCTGCATCATCGGTGGTAGCTTCGGGTCGCTCACGTGCCGCGTGAGTAATTCAGCGGCTTCTGTCGTGTGATTTTCGGCAAACCAGTTGAGCGCAAAAACTCGCAGCCACAGCGGCTGTTGTTCGTTCGTCGCCAGCGCACGCAATGCTGCAGCCGTGGCCGGATAAGTCGTCGTCTCGACCGGGTTGAAGGTGTCGCCCTCTCTCGGCTCTCCGACGGCGAATCGGCAAACGGTGTAAGCGGCGGGAATCGCATCGCCTTTGAGAGGGCGCGCCAGCGGCAGAATGACTGCGAGGTAATCGCGGACTTTGGTTTTCGCGCCGACGGGCGTTGGCAATTCCGCGCTCAGCGTGCGTTCGGCATGCGGGCTGACCCGGCCATAACCGAAACCTTCGTAAACTTCCGCCTGTGGCGATGAAAGTGTAGCGAAGAACAAATCAGCGGCTGCGCTCGAAGGATAAAGGTTCCTCAGCGCGAGAAAGGGGATGGGTTGGAAACCGTCCGTTTCAATTTGATAGCCCCACAGCAGATGGTAGCGGTCAACGATCTTTCGCAGGTTCTGCGCATCATCTCCGCGTTTACGCACGATGTAATTTGCCGCATAGACATCTTCGTTGCGCAACGTTTCAAGCACGACCAATGATTCGCCCAGCTCGACCTCGTGCGCCGTCTGGTTGCTGATCTTGATCGTGATGTTCCAGGAAGGGCCGGAGACGTTTCCGTACTTGAACGTCCCGCGGCGCAGACTCGCGATGGCCTTTATCTTCTGCCCGGGAGCGTCAAGCGGCGTTTCGTCCGCTTGCAGAGCTTTGGCGGATGATTGAGATTTTGTCTGGGTCTGCGCCTGCCCCGCCTTCTGCTGACAGGCCACAACCAGTGGGCAGAGGAATAACAAAACAAGCTTGGCGCAAAATATCGTGGATTGCTTCTTCAGCATTGATTAACTCCTCGTTTGAGATGCTTCAGCGTGATAATGCCGATTCCCGCAGCTTGCCTCTCACTACTTGCCACTGAGCGTATGCGCGATCTCTACCGCTTCTTTGTAATTGCTGCTCAATCCGCGCCCGCCGAATTGCAGGTTGATTGATGATTGAGCGTCTTTCAGCTTGATGAAGACGCGCATCAGCCCGATCTTTGTTTCCGCCTGGCGCGCGCGGGCGAGCGGGTAATCGCTTACGGACACAACATCGTTCAGGTTGACGGTAAATATCGGCATTTTGATGCGAACGACTAGCAACCGCTGATCGGTCAATCCCACCATGTAATCTTTCCTGAGTAGCGCCAAGACTGGAATGAGCGATATTCCCCAGACGATAAAGAACACCAGAGATCCGAATAACCCGGCGTTCGCTCCGACCAGCAACACAGTGATCAGAGTGGCTGGAAGCAACATGGCAATCAACGCTACAATAATCAGTAGCGTGGATTGCTGTAATCCATAAGCCGCATGCCGCAATTGCTCACCAGGCACCATATATTTTTTCATTGCGGCGAAGACTTCTCCGGGTTGAGCCATAAGCTCCTCGAATTTGCCTTCCACTAGGTTGAAGTCGCAATACTGGCAGATATTGGACTCTGACAGATCGTTAAAGCTCCTGCAGTTGGGGCATAGCTTCACGGTATCATTAACTTCAGGCATCATCGCTCTACCTTTTATTCATTGTGGATTGCCGTTCACTTTGTCTGGTTTGGCCGAATTTGACGGCCATCAAGACCCGTCTGGGCCGATGTTCAGCAAAGGCTGAGAACGCTTCATCACCATCGTCGCATTCATAAACCTCTCCAAGATTGCTAAGCATCTGGCCCAGAAGTCGTCGCGTGTCTGCGCTGTCTTTGACGATTAAAAACTTCGTCATTGCCGAGATTCCCATTGTTGCTGATAACGTGCGGGATTGTGTGCCGGAAGGCCGGAGTGAAGCTATAGAGTCGAACGCACGGTTGTTGAGTGTGAATACACACGGACGGCTTCAGACCAGTTCGTCTTTGTGTTCGATGGCGAAACGAAGCAGGGCGTGGCTGCCGTGCAGGTTGAGTTTGCGGCTGATGTGTGTGCGGTGATTGTCAACGGTGCGGTAATGGATGCGCATCGTTTCGGCGATGTCCTTGCTCGATCTGCCTTCGGCGATCAGTTTGAGGATGCGGCGTTCGGCGGGCGTCAGGTCTTTGAGCGCAGGGGAGGCGTTTTCTGGCGTTCGCGGATCAGGAAGTTCACCTGAGAAACCGGCGCTGATGAAAAGTTTGCCGGCGGAAACGGCTCTGACGCTGGCTATGATTTCGACGATGGCACTGTCTTTGCGCAAGTAACCTTTGACGCCAGCTTTGAGTGCGGTCTGCAACAACTCCGGCTCTTCATCGCCGGTCAGTATGATTACTGCCGTGGGGAATCGTTCTGACTGGATCGTTCGCGCCAGTTCAATCCCGTTGAGCTTCGGCATGTGTATATCCAGGATGGCGATGTCGGGATTGGTTTGTTGAATCATATCCAGCGCCGCCGCGCCGTTGTCAGCTTCAGCGACAATTCGCAGCGCTGTGTCTTCAGCCAAAGCATCACGCAGCGCTTTGCGTAGCAGTGGATGATCGTCGGCAATCAGTATGCGGATTTCATTCGACACTTTCGATCTCCTGCAAATCGGCTTTAACGGTGATTGTCGCGCCCTTTCCCGGGGCGGATTGAATCAGACAATGACCACCGATCATCTGCGCGCGTTCGTTGAGGCTGGTCAAACCCAGGCTGCCGGGCTTGCCGTTGGCCATAATCGCCGCTGCATCAAAGCCGCGTCCATTGTCTGAGACAATTAACGTCAGTCGCTGGCCATCGCAGTTGATGGTCAACCCTACTTCAGTCGCGTGCGAATGTTTGATGATGTTGTTCACACACTCCTGAACGATGCGGTAAAGATTGATCTGAGTTTCAGGTGGCGTCTTGTCAACCTGTGGAGCGATTTCGGCGTTGAACGCGATGCCGGAAGAACTGGCCGCCTTGCGAAACAAAATTTTGATCGCGCCGCTCAATCCGACCTCTTCGAGCAGGTGCGGTCGCAGATTGTAAATGATCTCCTTGACCCCGGTGAGAGCCTGGGCGCTGCGAGCCGAAATGTCTGTGAGTTGTTGAAGCTCAGTCGCCTGTTCGTCCAGTCGCGCCACGCCCTGCTGCGCCCAGTTGCGAATAAGAATCAAATCCTGACTCAGGCTGTCATGCAGTTCCGCGGCTATTCGTTGTCGCTCGCGTTCCTGTGATTCAATCAACTGGCGCGCGAATTCTTGTTGCCGCGCGGCTTCGCGGCGCAGGCGGGTAAAGCGACGGCGAACAGCGATGGAGATGGCCGTCGCGATTCCCAGGCAGACAAGCGCGACAAACCATGATTGTCGCCAATACGGAGGGACCACGATAATCCTTAAACTTCGTCCGTGCTTGTTCCATTGGCCATCGCTATTGGCCGCGCGCACAGTGAAAAGATATTCGCCCTGAGGCAGGTGATTGAAGTAAGCCACGCGGCGATTGCCCACCGCAACCCAATCCCGATCCAGCCCGGACATCAGGTATTCGAATTTAACCTGTTCCGGTTTGATGAAGCTCAAGCCGGTGTAGTGAATCTCCAGGTAGTCTTTATCCGCTGGGATTCTCAATTCATCGGTGAATGCGATGGCGTCTTTGTCGAGAAAGCATTCTTCGATGACAACCGGCGGCGGCTGCGGGTTGACGGGAATTTTTGCGGGATCAATGATCGCGATTCCCTCCATTGTTGGAAACCAGAGTTTACCGTCCCGCATCTTCCATCCGGCTGGTTGGCGTCCGCCGTTGCACTCGACATTACGCATCCCGTCATCCTTGCCGAAGGAGGCCGAGACGATGGATTTAATTTTGCCATCGGCAAAATCATTCAACTCTTGTTGGCTAACGCGGAAGATGCCTTGATTCGAACTCATCCAGAAATATCCACGTCGGTCGTCAAGAATTTGAAAAACCCCATTGCCAAACAATCCATCGCGCGTGGTGTAGCGCGTAAAGCTCCCGTCCTTTAACCGAGTCATCCCACCGTCGTACGTGCCAATCCACAACGCGCCAGCGTCATCTTCAAACAGGCAGCGAATCCTGCCGCTCGATAAACCGTCCGCTTCAGTCCAAGCGGTGAAATGGCCGTCTTTCAGGCGCGCCAAACCGCCGTAAGTTCCCACCCAGAGCGCTCCCTGATGGTCTTCAAGAAGAGCCGTGACGTTGTCGAAAGGCAGGCCGTCCCGTGTCGTGTAGACAATGAACTTGCCGTTGCTGAACCTGGTCAGGCCGGTCATCGTCGCAAACCAGAAGTCGCCCATACGATCCTGATAGGTGTTCCAGACGTGCGTCAAACCATGATCGCTGGAAAACCGAGTCAGCTTGCCATCTTGAAATCGGCTTATTCCTCCGGTCGAGCCAATCCAGATCACGCCGTCGCGGTCTTCGTAAAGTGAGGTAATCTTGGGATCGTACAGACCAGCGGGATTGGTGTAGGAGAAATAAATGAACTGGCCATTATGGAATCGGCTCACCCCACCGCCCCATGAGCCGATCCAGACTGCGCCTTCGCTGTCCTGCAAAACAGAATAGGTCAGGTTCGAAGGGAGTCCTTCTTTTTCAGTCAATGTGGTGATTCCCAGTTCGCGTGCTCGATATAGCCCTTCAGTCGTGCCTACCCATAGTGAGCCTTCCCGGTCTTCGTAAAAGGTGAAAGAAATGCTGCGAATGTCGGGGAAAAATTCGGAGGCGCTATGTTGCTCGCGCATCAACCCTCGCGTCGTTACGTGCCATAGGGCACCGCTACGGTCTTCATGCCAGCCAGTGCTGCTTTGCAAACCGGACGGCGTGGTAATGCGGGGATCTCTTATTCGCGCCAAACCGGCATCAGTGTTGATCCAGAGCGAGCCAAACTGGTCACGGTTGACGCTGATGATATTCAGGCTCGGCAAGCCGTCACGCCGGGTGAAGGTTATCACGCGCCCGCGCGAAATGACGTGCAGGCCTTGCTCGTCTTGTGACCACCACAGATCATGACGGAAGCCGGTTTCGGGAACGTGTCCCGGCAAGCATTCAGACGGGGAATAGACGAAAAACTGGTCGTCCCGCCACTGACTGAGATTTTTGGGACCGTTCAGCCAGACATGGCCGCTATCGTCCTCTTCAATCCAGGTAATGTTGTCATTCGGCAGACCATCTTCGGATGTGTAGGTTTTGAATTGACCATCTCGGTAGCGCAGCAGCGAATCTTCTGAGCCTGCCCACAGTGTGCCGTCGCGGGCTTCGTAAAGCGACCAGAAACGATTGTTCTTTATGCCCGGCGTGATGCCGCGATTGAAAACCTTGAAGCGAGTTCCATCAAAACGCGCCAGTCCGTCGTTCGTCGCCAGCCAGAGATAACCATCGCGCGTTTGTGCTATGGCATTGATGGTGTTCTGTGGAAGCCCGTCATTGATCGTCCAGTGGTCGAAACGAAACTGCGCGGCTGCTGTTACCGACAGTAAGGCACTCAATGCAATACCCATCAGCCAATTCCGCTGATTGAGTGACCGCGTCGTTAGCTCGAAAATGAGATGCGTGCAAAACCGCATTTTCACACACTAAATATTTGATGTTTTCCCGATAATGCAAGGAAGTTGAACCGGAGGTTGAAAAAGGCAGACAGATGATAGAGGGGTGATGGAAGATGCGCAACGAATAAGAATAATGGGTTCAAGTCATAGGCAGGCGAAATGTTACAAAAGCGGACGGTACTCTTGTGCTCGCATAAATATGTCGGAACTTGTTCCAATGACGTAATTATTCGTATCGCAGACATTCAATCGGGTCCAGGTTGGCTGCTTTTTTCGCCGGCCACACGCCAAATACGAGTCCGATGGCGGTTGAAACCAGCAGGCCGCTAATCACTGCCCACGACGGTATCGAAGCAGGAAGTTCCGGCAGGAAAAACATAATCACATAGCTGATCACCGCCGCGACCAGTACACCCAGCACTCCGCCCATGAAAGTCAGCGTCATGGCTTCAAATAAAAACTGGCGAACGATGTCGTGTTTTTTTGCGCCGATGGCTTTGCGGATGCCGATTTCGCGCGTTCGTTCAGTGACCGACACCAGCATGATGTTCATCACGCCTATGCCGCCGACCAGCAAGCCGACGGCTGAAATCGCAATTGCAAACAAACCAACATACATGGTGATGCCGTCGAACTGCTCAATGATTTTCGATGCCGTTTGCAGTTCGAAATTGTTCGGCTGGTCGTATTTGATGCCACGTTGGCGACGCAGCGCTTCTTCTACTTGATCCAATCCGGCCTGCAGCATTCCGGTTTTGGCGCGAATGTGCAGGTTGAGTTCCTTGCTGATAGGCGACAGCTTGCGCCCGGTTTCGTAAGGAATGAACAACGCGTTGTCTTCTTCATTTTCGCCGAAAAAGCTGTTTTTACGTTTTTCCAGCACGCCGATGATTTCAAACGGGCGACCGCCCAAATCAATGATCGAACCGACGATGTTTGGCTGGTGAAGAAACAGCGATTCGGCGACGTTTGGCCCAATGACCATGACTTCGCGTTTGTGGTGATCGTCAATTTCCGAAATGAACCGGCCTTGTTGCAACGAAACATTCGTGACCTGTGCGTAGCTGGCCGAAACTCCCTGTAAAAATCCTGAGCGATATTTTTGGCCGTTGTACCGCAGCGTGCTGTCCATTCGCCACATAAATAGCACGTTGGCGACGGATTCGATGGCAGGCGCTTGCCGCAAAATCGCTTCGCCGTCTTCGGGCGTCAGCGGTTTTCGCAGGTATTCGCTGCGGTCGCGGTCGCCCATTCGCGGCCCTGTGGAAAGGTGAAAAGCGTAGATGTTGTTCGTTCCGTATTCTTCGACCATGGAAACGATGGTCGAACGCAATCCGGTCAAAATCGAAGCGACAGCGACAACGGTCATGACTCCGACGACAATGCCGATGACAGTCAGCGCGCTGCGGAACTTGTGCGCGCGAATCGTGCCGATGGCCATGGCGATGGTTTCAGTTGGAAATAGAGAAATGATCTTCATTGCCGTCCTCAGTTTTTTGAAAGCGCGACAATCGGATCGAGCCGCGAAGCTTTGAATGCCGGATAAATTCCAGCAATCATTCCTATGCCGCCCGATACCAGCAACGCCAGCAGGATGTAGCCAACAGTGATTGTCATGGGAATTGGCGTCGAGATTCTGACCGCCCAGGCGATGCTCCCCGCCAGCAGCAAGCCGAACACACCGCCCACTGCCGTCAACAGGGAAGATTCGATCATGAATTGCATCAGGATTTCCCGCTTTTTTGCGCCGACGGCTTTTCCCAAACCGATTTCAAATGTTCGTTCGGTGACCGACACCAGCATGATGTTCATGACCACGATTCCGCCGACCACCAGTGACAACAATGTGATTGGCGTCACCACCAGAGCGATCATGCCTGTGAACCGATCTACCTGCTGGTTCACGGCATCGGTGTTGACGATGCCGAAATCGTCGTCTTCATTGCCGACAAGTTTGTGGCGGTTTCGCATGGCCATTTGGGCTTCTTCGATGGCCAGATTGAATGCGGCTCGGTCGGAGGTTTTGCCGTGAAGCTGAATGCTCTGGCGGCGTCCAAACAGTTTTCCGAAAGTCGTGATTGGGATGTAAACGTGGTTGTCTATGGACTGGCCCATGAACGGGCCGCGCATTTCTTCCACGCCGATGATGGTCATTGGCACTTCTCGAATTTTGAGCGTTTTCCCAATTGGATCAGTATCAGGGAAGAATTTGTTTTTGACTTCACCGCCGATCACGCACACCAGCGAAGAATGTTCGACTTCGTGCGGAGCCAGAAAGCGACCTTCGGCAATGGTCTTGTTTTCAATTTCCACCATATTGGCGGTCACACCCATGATGCCTACGCCGAACATTTCCTTGCTTTCGTGTTTGAGGTTGTAGCGAGTATTGGATTGCGCGCCGACTTCCTTGCACGATTGGCAATGCCGGGCCAGCCATTCGTAATCGTCCAGATAAAGCCGCTTGTTGCGCTTCATCGCCCTTTCCCAATCGTCTTCGCTCCATTCTCCCTGATGAGCGAACTGTGCAATCATAAAATGGTTGACGCCCAGAATTTTGGACACTGTGGAAAGCACATAGCTGTTGAAGCCGTTGATTGAAGCTCCAACGACGACAACGGAAGCCACGCCGATGATGATGCCAATCAGCGTCAGGAACGCGCGCAGCTTGTGCGCGAAAATGGATTGCAGCGCCAGCCGCGTCGCATCGGCGAAAAACAGGTAAAGTCGTTTCATAGGCGGAATCTCCACTGACGCAAACGATCCGCTGTTTAAAAAATTAACAGCCTGAACATTTTCGTTCAGGCTGTTAATTTGACGATTTGGGATGGAGAGACTTTTTAAGCAGATTGACCAAGCACGAGGACCGAGATGTTACGTTCACGCGCTTCGTCCAATTCGATCAGAAACAGGCTCTGCCAGCGGCCAAGCTGCAATCGGCCATCAGCCAGATTGAGCATGATCGAAGAAGGCAAAAACAAAGCTTTGCAATGAGAATGGCCGTTCGCAGGTTCATCCGGTGGAATGTCAATTCGACGGCTGAAATCGTTATGTTCGTATTCGCCGTCGCGCGGCGCGTAACTGTCCAGCATGCGTCTCAAATCATTGAGCAGCAGCGGTTCGTTTTCGTTGATGATGAGCGCCGTGGTGGTATGTTTGGTCTGGACGTTGACTATGCCGTGGCGAATGCCAGACCGGGCAACGATGTTGGCGACGTAAGAAGTCAGATCAACGAATTCAAGGCATTCCGTAGTTCTCAAACGAATTTCGTCGTGATGGGCCTGCAATACTGAGCTTGTTTTTTCTTGAACCATGGCCAGTTGAACCATAAATCTCCTGTGTATGAAATGATGAACGGTGAACAAGGTAAAGCGTCAAACCTGAGAACGCGAATGATTCTCCGTCGCCAGCTATCGTTCGCGCGCGGCGTGAATCAAGGCTTCCATGTGATCCAGGTATTGTTCCAGAGCCTGGCGACCGGCTTCGGTCAATTGATATTCGGTTTTGGGAACACGGCCTTCAAAGGATTTCGTGCAGTTGATGTATCCGGCGTCTTCCAGTTTACGGGCGTGAACGCTGACGTTGCCGTCCGTGGTTTTCAGCAATTCCTTCAACGCGCTGAAGGTCAGCGATTCATTTGCCGCCAGCGCGCTGACAATGCCTAACCGAATGCGTTCGTGAATCAGGTTGTCGAGTTCAGGCGCTCGTTCAGCGGCTTGCAAAGCCTGCAAGGCTCTGGCGCCCATCTGGGTTTTAACTTGCTCGGTTGTCGAGCTGACTGATTTAGCCACCATGCCTCCTTGCGATGATGATTCCGAAAATGATGTGCAGACCTCCGAAACCTGCGGCCAGGAAAAAATTGTTCCATTGTGCGGGAGTGATCAACGCTATCATTCCCAAGCTCATGAAACAGACGCCCATGACCGGCACGACTCTGACGGAAAACGCTCCGCCCGTCACCACGCCGGTTCCATAAAGCAGCAACCACAGTCCCGGCAGCACGTCGTAAGCTCCAACGCGCGCCAACGCGATTGACAACAATGCCCCTGCGATCAATGGCGGCGACAAACTCAGTGTGAACTGTCGTCCCGGCGGCGAAAGCAATTTGGTTTGCGCTGCCGCTGCCTTGCGTTTCATGGTCAACCCCAGAATGAGCAATGCCAGGGGCAATTCGCAGCCCCAGACATACATCCATTCGTGTTCGTAGGGAACTTGCGCGGCAACCACCGCCGCAATCAAAGCCGTGACGCCTACAATCACGCCACCCCAGCCGGGAACTGCCGTAAAGGACGACGCTCGCTCCATCGTTTCGCGGATAAAGCGCAGATTGTCCATCGCTCGACCATGTAGCGAGGGAACCGGGAGAGAATCTGGTTCAGATGTTTCTTCAGGACGGAATTGATGCACTGTGCCCATAACGGCGTGGATCATAGTTTCAGTTTGGAATTTTGACAAGTACTTGTTGCTGCAAAGTAGAATGCCGCCAATGAATCAACTTTTCTTTTGGATTTACAACTTGCCTGTTGCCGCAATGGGAATAGTCTGGCTGGCAATTGAGTTCAAGCGACGAGCGAAGCTGCCCTGGCCTTGTGTGTTCTTTGACGTGATTGTAATAGCCGCCGGGCTTGGTCGTTTTTGGGGATGGCAAATTCCGCCATCCGGTCATGTTTTGTTTTTCAGCTACAGCCTGTTGACCGTCACCAATAAGGTTTATCGCCTTTTCGCCGCAATCTTTTTGCTGCTGACGATTGGATTGAAGCTCAGTTGGGACGATTATTCGACCTGGGTTTATGGAATTGTGGTCGGAGTGGGGCTGGGATTGCTCCACAGGTTTTTTGTGGTTGGGCGCGTCGGAAATGCGGTTGCGAAATGAGAGTCGCTAAGGTAGAAACGGCTCGCAATCTTCACTTTAAAATCACAACTATCAATGGAGGTTCCTGATGTCTCATTTGGAGCATTATCAACTCAATCGCCGGACGTTTCTGGCTGGATTGGGAGCCGGGCTGACTGCTTCGGCGATTGCGCCGCAACTTTTGTTTTCTGCCGAAGCTCGTTCGCAAACTGTGGCTCCGATCATTCTCGGCGCGGGCAATCACAAATACGAATGGGTTCGGGGTTGGGGCAAGTTGCCGGAAGGGATGAAATTCGGAAGCACTCACGGTGGCGTAGTGGTGGACTCGAAAAACCAGGTTTATTTCAGCACGGACAGCGACGCTGCGATTGTTGTTTTCGATGAGAATGGCAAATATGTGCGCTCCATTGGCAAGGAATGGAAACCGGACAAGGACGGCAACGGCACGCACGACATGCAATTGAACAGGGAAGGCAGACAGGAATTCATTTATCTGGTTAGTCTGTTTCGCAATGAATTCGCCAAGATCACGACTTCTGGAGAAATCGTCTGGGTGAAAGGTTATCCAGAGAAATCCGGCATCTACAAAGACAAGACGCAATTCAAACCTACAGGCATTACGGTTGCGCCGAACGGAGATTTTTACGTGACGGATGGTTACGGCGCGAATTACGTGCATCGTTATAACGCGAAAGGCGAATATCAGAATTCCTGGGGCGGCAAAAGCACTCCGGCGAAAGAAGATGGCAAATTCAGCACGCCGCACAAAATCATCATTGATAAGCGTGGCAAAGAGCCGACTGTTTTGGTGACCGACCGCGCCAATCATCGGTTGCAGTGGTTTTCGCTGGAAGGCAAACACATCAAAACGGTGGACGGAACCGAAAACGACTTTATGCGTTTGCCGTCGGTGCTCAGCATACGCGGCACGGATGTGGCCATCGGCGATCTGAAAGGCCGCGTAACGATCATTGACAAGGACAACAAACTGGTCACGCATCTGGGCGACAGCGGCAACGATAAAAAACAGGCGACCAATCGAATTCCGCCTGACCAATGGGTTGACGGCGAATTTATCGCCGCTCACGGAATCAGTTGGGACAACAAAGGGAATCTTTATGTTGCCGAATGGAATCTGTCCGGGCGCGTTGTGAAATTGAAACGAGTAAAGTAATCGCCAATCAAAAAGCTGGCAGCTTCGTTTGCTGCCAGCTTTTTTCTCGCCTGCCAGCAAAACTCGCCACCAATGCTCCACTTTTTCTACCTGTTTTTCTCAACCATCGCTTACCGCCCTTACGTTTTTGTTTTTCTGGCGTGTTACCTGTTTCTGGCGATTACCAGCATCGGTTGGAAACGAACGGCGCTGTTTTCGTGTCTGGCCTTTGTCGTGGCGTTTTTGTGTGAATGGAGTTCAGCCGTTGCCGCAACCGGCTTTCCGTTCGGTTTGTACTACTACATCAACACCACCAGCGACCGGGAATTGTGGATCGCCGGAGTCCCGTTTATGGACTCGCTCTCGTTTACGTTTTTGAGCTACGTCAGTTGGGAATTGGCGACCACGCTGCTTGCGCCACTGCGCGTAAGCTGGCGCGATGTGAAGGCGGTGAATGCTGAAGCCATTCGCCGAAGCTGGGCAGTGAATTTCCTGGCGCCGTTTTTGATGATGTATCTGGACATCATCATTGATCCAGTGGCGCTGCTCGGCGACCGCTGGTTTTTGGGCAAGATTTATTATTACCCCGAAGGCGGAAGCTATTTTGGCATCACACTGGCAAATTTCTTCGGTTGGTATTTTGTCTGTTTTGTAATTGTTCGCCTCTTTGTCTGGCTGGAAAAACTGGTTTTCGCGGAATCAGCTAATTTGACAGGCGGTGTGTGGAATTACCGCTACAAAGCATTGGGCGCAGCCGGACTCTATTTCGGCATTCTGGGCTTCAATCTGTTTATGACGTTTTGGATCGGCGAGCGACAGTTGGGCATTGTCGGTGTGATTATCGTGTTGCCGATTCTGTTGTTGATTCTGCTGAAATTGCACCAATCGCAGAGAGAAAATTTTCAAACTTCAGCCGCCACCGAATAGTCTTACCTGCAAATTTCCACGCAATTCGTTTGAGGTAAAAAAATGAGCAAAAAGTTTTTCGCGGTTTGGACAGTTCTGATTTGGTTGATCGCCGGCTTTATCCCGTCCAATGCGCAGGAGCAAAAGCAGGAAACGCTGAAAATTGACACCGCTTTGGTCAGCGTGCCGGTGATTGTCAGTGACCGGCAAGGGCGTTACATCAGCGGTCTGAAAGCTTCGGACTTCACCTTGTACGAAGATCGCGTCAAACAGCCGATAGATTTTTTTGCCGATACGGAAGAGCCGATCAACGTCGCATTGCTTCTGGACACCAGCCGTAGCGCTGTAATGACGCTCGACGACATCAAAAAAGCCGCAAAAGATTTCGTCAAACAATTACGTCCGCAAGATCGCGCCATGATCGTCAGCTTTGATTTCAACGAAACAGTGTTGTGCGAACTGACTTCAGACCGCAAGGCTCTGGAAAAGGCGATTGGCAAAGCCCGCATCGGCGAGGTGATCGGAACCAAACTGCGCGACGCCGTTTATGACGTGATGCGCGAAGAATTCCGAACGGTCAAAGGACGCAAAGCGATTGTGTTGTTGACCGACGGCAAAGACCACGGCAGCGAAATCAGCGAACGAAATTTGCTCGACAGCGCCGCAGAAGCAGACACTTTGATTTATTCGGTTTTTTATCAATCATTGCCGCCAAATTTCGCCGGACGTGATCGCGGCGGCAGGCAAGGCGACTGGGGAGGACGTGGCGGCAGACGTGGCGGCATTGTTACGCCCAGATTTCCCGCGCCGCCTCAACGGCGAGGTCGCATAGAAGCGCGCAACGCCAGCGCCATAGAATTTTTACAGCAGCTTTCTTCAGTTTCCGCCGGACGATATTTCGACAGCGAAGTCGCCAAGCTGAAAGAAACCTTTGGGCAGATTGTCGAAGAGCTTCGACACCAATACCGTTTGGGCTTTTATCCCGCAGATCACGCTCCGGGAAGCATCCACAATTTGAAAGTCGAAGTCGCGCGCACTGATGTCGTTGTGCGTTCACGCCGAAGTTATCGCGTCGCCGGAAAACCTCGGTCTGAATAAACTTGCTCTTTCCTTATCCCGCCGAATCGTTGTAAACATGCCGTGCGCAATCCGGCGCAACTACGTTTCCCACAAACATCAAAAGCCAACCAGTTCACCTTGAAAGTTATGAAAACCATATTACTCGCGGTCGCAGTGTTGTGTTCGCTTGGCGGATTGGTTTATGCCGAAGGGCCGATTCCGCCGATTCAATCCGGTTACGGAGCCAATGGCGCGTTCACGGTCAAAGTGGACAAGTTTCCAAGCCCGCTTTACGACAATGAAAAGGTGCAGGTGTTTCGCCCAGTCGAAAAAACCGAGCCAGCGCCGGTCATCTTTTTCGCGCCCGGATTCAACAACAATAACCCGGACGAATATCGCCCGCTCATCAATCACATAGTCAGCCGAGGTTATGCGCTGGTCTATCTGCCGTTTCAGGTCATTTCCGGCGACATCACTTTGCACGAGAAACGGTACAACACAATCTGGACGGGTTTTGAAGAAGCGGTCAAACGATTCGGCGTTTCCTTCGATCTGACGCGAATGGGTTTTGTCGGGCATTCGTATGGCGGGGCGGCTTTGCCCGCAATGATGCGGCGCGCAGTTGTCGGCAAAGGCTGGGGGCAGAACGGCGCGTTCGTTTATTCGATGGCGGCGTGGTACGTCTTCAATTTCGGTGTCAAGGAATATGTCCAATGGCCGCAGCATGTAAAGCTGCTGGTGCAAGTCTATGAAGACGACGGCGTGTGCGATCACCGCATGAGCAAGGAAATGTTCGAGCGAGCCAATTTGCCGGCCAGCGAAAAAGATTTCGTCATGCTGCGCAGCGAACGCCGATTCGGTTACACGCTGAACGCCGAACACGGAACGCCTTCGACCGGCAGCGATGAAAATGCGCTGGATTATTACGGCATTTACCGAATGTTCGACGCGCTGGCCGATTACGTTTTCAACGGCAGCGAGGCAGGCAGGCGAATCGCGCTCGGCAATGGCAGCGCCGAACAACGCTTTATGGGCAAATGGCCGGACGGCCAACCGGTGCGCGAAATGCTGGCCGGAGATTGCATTCCGATCACGCGCTCGTCCGGTTCGTTTTTGTTTCCCAACTTCGGTTCGACGATGAGCTTCACCACGGTGTCTTCCGCCAGTTTGAAACCCGAAGCCGTTGCGCCCGATTCGCTGGTGTCGGCCTGGGGGACGAACTTTTCGGTTTATCCGATGCCTGCCGATGGCGCGCCGCCGTTTACGCTGAATGGAACCAGCGTGCGCGTCAAAGACAGCATTTGTGTCGAACGATTCGCTCCGCTCTTTTTTGTTTCGCCGACGCAGATCAATTATCTGATTCCGGCAGAAACCGCGCCGGGAGCGGCGACGGTTTCCGTCTTCAACGAAGCCGGAGCCATTTCCATCGCCACCGTGCAAATCAATCAAACCTCGCCGGGATTATTCGCCGCGAACTCCAATGGGCAAGGAGTCGCGGCGGCTTCGGTGTTTCGCATCAAAGCCAACGGTCAGCAACACTTCGAAAAAGCCGTGCAGTTCGATGTCGCGCAAAACCGCTACGTCGCATTGCCGATTGATCTGAGCATCTCCGGCGATCAAGTGTTTTTGATGCTGTTTGGCACGGGACTTCGCTACCGAGGCTCGCTGAGCACCGTGACGGCGACTATCGGCGGAACTCCGGTTGAAGTGCTGTACGCTGGCCCGCAGGGAGATTTTCTCGGCCTGGATCAGGTGAATCTGCGATTGCCGCAAGGTTTGACCGGGCGTGGCGAAGTGGATGTTGTGTTGATGGTTGACGGCAAAGCCGCCAATTCGGTCAAGGTCAGGTTCAAATAATCGGGCGATGTAAGCGTTCCTATGTTTTTAGAGTTCCAGATTGCTGCGAAGTTTGGCGATGTCGCGCTGCGGCGGCGGCGCGCCAAATAGCTTTTTGTAATCGCGGCTGAAGTACGCAGGGTCTTCATATCCCACCTGGTATCCCGCGCTGGCGGCATCCAGGTCTTCGCCGAGCATCAGGCGGCGCGCTTCCTGCAAGCGGATTTGTTTTTGAAACTGCAACGGACCCATCGCCGTGACGGATTTGAAGTGGTGATGAAAACTGGAAAGACTTATGCCGATGACGGAACGCATCCGGTGCAAGTCGCCTAGCAGGAACTCGACGTAACGCAATGCGATTACTGCCAAGTGGGACAAATCATGTCGGCGTGCGCGTTGCCGCAAATTTTGCCTGCGATTGCAAACGCGATTTTCATGGCAACAGGCGAACGCATTCGCACAATGCCGATGCCGAAACAAGGTTTTAGTTTTGCGTAATCGCGCTTTAGGGCATATCGCTTTAGAGCTATACTGCAACCGATGTGGGAAGTTGAATACACCGATGAATTTGAAGCGTGGTGGGATACGCTGACGGTCGAAGAGCAAAAGTCTGTCACAGCTTTCGTAGACTTGCTCGAAGAGCGTGGCGTTTATCTCGGCTACCCACATTGCTCAGGAGTTAACGGCTCCAAGCACGATCACATGCGCGAGTTGAGAGTGCAGCATCAAGGCGATCCTTATCGGATACTGTATGCCTTCGACCCGCGTCGAAATGCAATCTTGTTAATTGGCGGTAATAAAGCCGGAAATGATCGTTGGTACGAAACTTTCGTGCCCATCGCTGACCGGCTTTATGACGATCATTTAGCGCAACTCAAGAAAGAAGGGTTACTGTAATGGCGAAACCGTTTCGTTTATTGAGAGATAAGCTACCGGCGGAAGCGCGAGCGGAAGCCCGCGCCCGCACCAATGAAATGCTGGAAGAAATCGCTTTGCAGGAATTGCGCAAGGCGCTCAACCTTACGCAAGAGCAAGTGGCCGAAGCGATGAAGCTCAATCAAGGCGTCGTATCCAAAATGGAACATCAAAGCGATATTTACGTCAGCACCTTGCGGAAATTCATCACGGCGATGGGCGGAGAATTAAAGCTGGTAGCCAGCTTTCCTGATCGAGAAGTCGTGATCAATCAGTTCGATTAGCTGCCAGGAATTACACGCGATTGCGAACGCAGTGTTCTGGTCACACTTCTACAAATAGTTCACTACTGCTGGGAGGCCATAGTATGTTACTGGACATTGGCGAAAAAGAGTTACTTTTCTGTGACACGGTCTACCCTCTTGAGTGACTTTAGGTAACACAACTCCGACCCCGGCGAAAAGTTCATTCTGGCCAGGCGAGAGGTGCTACCTGTTCGACATCGAGTTCTCAGGCCTCCGCCGATTCACGCCTCAAGAATCGCTGCAGCACTTGATCGAGCGTTGCTCCACCAAGCGCCATCCCGACAGCGGCTTTGAGCAGGCTTTCGGCGTGTTCCTCTCGATGCCGGCGGATCAGGTCGCCGCAGCATTTGATCTGAGCATCGCGTTCTTTGATCAAACGCCGTTCGATGTAAGCCCAGGCCAGATGTACCGCGACCACGTATTTGTCCACCGCTTCGTAGTGCCAGAGGCGAAAGTCCGCTAACCCAAGTTGAACTTTCAGATAAAAGTTGACGACTTCGCACGACCAGCGTCCGGTATAGCCCTGCAAGACGGCTTGTGGCTTGCAGTCGCGCGTACTGGCGAAGTACGCCGGGGATTTTTGCCCCGTGTGCCTTTTTGAGATCAAAACGCGCAGATCGAAGGGAATCTCTTCCAGCCGCCCCTCCAGTGGGCGGACGTAGTAAGATCGTTCTTCTTTCTTCGCATTGGTCACACTGATTTTGGTGTGCCACTTGTGCTTCTCTTTTCGGTTCTGTTCGTCGAGTCGTCTTCCATTGAGCTTGCGGTTTGACTTCAACCCACAAGTGAATTGCCATCCGTGGCGATGAACAAACTTGAGAATCTTTTTCGAGGCGTACCAACTGTCGAACTGCACGATCACGTTCCAATCGGGCGGTAAGTAAGGCGCGATTCGTTCGAGCATCTGACGGACAATGCTGTTCTTGCTGCGAAAGCGAATTCTCTCTTCCGGCGCCCGCTTCCGATTGATGAGTCGGACGGTGCGCGCCCGCAGGTACAAGCGCACGTCGAGCGTGAGACTGACTTCGCCCACGCACATTGTGCAGGCGAGATAACAAAAAGCGTTTTTGTAACGCGGCCTGCCGGGCGCGCTTTTCGTATGATCGTGATGCCGGTCAACGACATCCAGCCGCCAGGTGGCGTCATCCTTTTCGCCGAGCGAGTCGTCGAAGTTGAGGTAGATTTCCGTAGCTTGACCACTTTTTTGTCCGTGCTCGATGCCAGAGTCAATCTGGGCTTTGAGTAGCTCGGCGCGTACCGCGTCCGGGTTCCAGGGGCTGATGCGCAAGAAGTCGGCCCAATTGGATTGATCGGTTGTTGGTTCTTTAGGAACTCGCGTGGTTCCGCCTATATCTTGTGGTCTTTGAGACTCAA